>OGCQ01000064.1_pt1 | contig 198130 bp, 155 predicted proteins | sample 1570161 | NCBI WGS metagenome assembly OGCQ01 (sample SAMEA4384402, study PRJEB24528) | human gut metagenome
AGAGCGCCTGCTCGACAAGCAGGAGGTCTGCGGTTCAAATCCGCATGTTCCCACCAATGAAAATCAGACAGTTGCAGAAATGCAGCTGTCTTTTTTTTGTGCTATTCTCGTGTATTTCAGCGTTTTTCAGCTGTCTGGTTAAACCGGAAGTCAAACCGGGAAACCACTTGGCGGCAACTGTTCGTATTTTGTGCTGCCAGCCAAAAATGCTGCAAGCGAAGCTTATCCGTCGATGACTTGGTGGTCAATGCGTTGGTTGTGGATGGCGAAGCCGTCTTGGAAAATGGAAATACGAAACAGAAAAGATGGCAAAGGCGTTGTACCGAGCGGGATCCGGTGTCTTATGTCATTCGAGACGCCTAAAACGACCCGATCTATCTCCTTCCCGAACTTTTATTCCGGCATAGTTGCAAATCTCATTTTTTTGATTTAAATTTATATGTGGAATAATACATAGTACTTAATAAATCCGGGTTCGTTTGCCGTCGATTCGTTGTCGTGCGATTGCAGCGGCCCGGAATGTTTTTATGGTGAGTGGATGGTTCCTGATTTATAATAGTATTGTGTAATATCCCCGATTGCGTCACGATCTCACTGTAATAGCCTATGAAATTCATATCGGTACGAAGTACATTGATATTTATCGTTTGTGCAGGTATCACGATCTCTTCCTCGGCGCAATCCGGGGCAGACCGGCCTTTGCCGCAGGATTCGGTTCGGGAGAAGGTTGCGAGCCGGACTTAGATCCAGCTCCGCCTGACGCTCGACAAGGCGATCTATTCGGCGCAGAACCATTCGATCGCCGCGATGGTCGCCAAATATACGTTTCTCTCCTCGTACTGGTCGTTCCGCTCCTACCAGGCGAGCCGGCTTCCGTCGCTCAACCTGAGCGGCGAGGTGCTGAGCTTCGACCGTTCGCTGCGCCTGTTGCAGGATTACGACACCGGAGAGATGCGTTATCTGGAGAACTACAACCTGCAAAATCGATGTGGCCTGCCGCATTACCTATTCCGAAGATCCCCTCACCGGGGTGCGACGTCCCGGACGATGGTGGAAGGCGGTCGAATGAACCGACGGGCGGATCATTCCTTGATTGTCAACTCTTCGGCGCGGAGTTTTGGGACGTAATGCGTGCCGTTTTCGCGGTAATAGGTGTGGCTGTCGCTGGGGCCTATGGGCACCAATTCGATCTTTTCGATGCCTTTGCCGACGGCGAGGATCAGCAGCGGTTCGTAGGCCAGGTGGAATTCCTGTTTGATCCGCTCCTTGTCGAATGCGCCGATGCAGATGCCGTTCAGGCCGATCTCCGCTGCCTGGAGCAGCATGCTCTGGGCCGAGATGCCCAAATCCATGTCGACGTAGCGGTTCTCTTCGACTGTCGAGCAGATGATGATAAAGGCATTCGGCTCGGTACCCGGAAAGGGCAGGCGGAGTGCGGGCAGGGCTCCGCCAAGGCGGATGTGCGGCAGGACTTTGTGGGCTTCGTCCGCCAGCACGGGGCGGAACCGGAGCACTTGCTGGTTGCGCGCCGAGGGGATCCTGGTATTCACCTCGATCATGCGCCGGAGCTGATCCTCGCGTACGACGAACCCGGTGTCGTAACCGCGGTGGCTGCGGTTTTTCAGCAGTAACCGTCCCAATGTCGCCAGCGGCCTGCGGTTGCTCTGCCCCGATGCCTTGCGGGCCATGTACTCTTCCATTTTTCTGCCTAAATAATCGTCTGCCATTTTTGTCCCTCCGTTTGTGACGTGAGGCAAAGATACGAAAAATAGCCTGGAAACGGTTGCTGTGCCGGCAATCTTTTTCCGGGAATTCGGCCGCTTCCCCTCCTTCATGTGTGCGGTTCCCTGTTCTCTTTGCGTGCTTCGCCTTCCTCCTTTTTCATACGGTCCCTCCGTTTCTTATCCGGTGCCCCCCCCCTCCCTCCCTGTGTAAATAAAAAGCGGGCAGCCCTGTGGCTGCCCGCTCGATAGATGAGGCCGGGAGGGTCAATAACCCTCGGCTTCGGTGAAATCGTTGCTCTCGTTGAAGCGCGTCTGCGTGTAGGCATGGTTGAAACTGTCGGTCGCACGAACCACGATGCCGGTCGCTTCGGGATTTTTCAGCTTGCACTGGTATTGGTGGTAGCAGGGGCTGGTGCCGCTTTCCACCGGATGTTTCTCGACCCCGATGTGGTAGCCGCGGATCCAGCGGTCGCCGTAGTTCTGCGCCATCGCCGTCATGGCGCTCCACGTCTTGCCGCCGTCTTCGGACAGTTCGACTTTCCAGGTCGTGCCGTCCATTCCGGAAGTGAAGACGTTGGCTACGACCACGTCCGCCCCGACATCGTATTTGTAGGTCGCATAGGGGCCTGCGAACTCGGCGTTGCCGCGATAGAGCCGTATCTGGTAGTCGTCGGCGCGCTGCGAGGCCTTGAAATAGGTGTCGATGATTTTCGTGCCGTCGATCTCGTAGACCATGAACCCGTTGGGCGTGCCGTCGCCGCCGCATGTCGAACGCCAGAAATAACCGCACGTGCCGCCGTGGATGCGTTCGAAGAGTTTGTGCGAGCGCATGTGGTAAGGCTGGAAATAGTGCGTATGGGCGCACATCAGGATGGGGTTCTTATACCTGGAGATCATGTCGAGCACCTTTTTGCGGTTGAGGTAGCCCGTGTTGTCGCGCAGCGGGATGTGGTAGTAGAGGATTACCATTTTATCCGTCGGGACGAAGCTGAGGTCTTTCTCCAGCCATGCCACCTGCTCGTCGGTGAAGCCGCCCGTGTATTCCGTGCCGGTGAAGATGATGTTGTCCATCGCTATGAAATGCACGTCGCCGCGGTTGAACGAGTACCAGCGCGGCCCGAGCACGTCGCGGTAGGTGTCGCCCGTATAGTCCACCGAACTCTTGTCGTGGTTGCCGATCGTGGTGAAGAACGGGACGCCCGTCTCGCCGAAGGCGCGTTTCATCGAGGTGAAGGTCTGGGCGTCGCCTTTACCCAAGATGTCGCCAAGGGCGATGCCGACCTGCGGGATCGAGTATTTCGCGCTGATCTTTTTCACATCGGGTACGGCTTCCGTGCGGAACCGCTGGATATGGTCGCTGTTGTCGGGCTGCGGGTCTCCCAGCCCGAAGAGCAGGAACCGTTTGTCGCTTTGGGTGAGTTTGGTGAGCGTGAAGTCCGCCCGGTAGGGTTTCGAACTGCTTCCGGTGACGGAGTTGGCCGCCTGGTAGGCACCCTGGTAGGAGCCGAAGTTCGCCTGTGCCGGGATTTCGTAGCCCGAAGGTACCGAAATGAATACGTGCTTGGCGTTGGGGTCGCGCACGATCTGGTAGACGCCTTTCTTGTCGCTCGCCACGACGCTGTACCCGTCGCTCACGACGACCCCTTCGAGGGGGTTGCCCTCCTTGTCGCTTACCAGTCCGTAGAGGGTGATGCCCTTGTCGGGCGTGATCTCCGTCGTGCCGTTTCCGTTGCCGTCGTCGGGCTTGGGGAGCTCGGTGAGCATTTTGTCGTCTCCCTCGCACGCCATCATCGTTGCGGCTATCAGGGCCGTGAGCGCGAGGCTGAGCGTCCTGCGGAGCCGTGTGAAGATTGAATCGTTTTTCATAGTCTGTTTTACTGTCAGCCCGACCGCCGGTTCGGGCGGTCGGGCCGGTGATTGTCAATTACCAGTTGGGGTTTTGCGGAATGTTGGCCCGCTGCAACTCTTCGGTCGGGATCGGGAAGAGGTAGTGCTTCTCGAGGAATACGCGGTCCTCCTTCCAGAAGCGTTCCATGCGGTAGGTTTTGCCGCCCACCGATATCTTGCCGTTGGGGTCTTCCACGGGGCGCATGCCGCAGATGCGGTGCTGCGTCTTGGGGTAGGCGCCGTATTTGTCGAAATACAACTGTGCCTTCTGGTCGTTCGTCCCCTGGATCGAACTCCACTGGGCATCCTTGGCCAGTTCTTCGGGGCTGGTCGGTTCGAGGTAGAACCGCGTCGAGAAGAAGCGGCTCTTTTCGTGGTAGAGCTCTACGCGGCGTTCGCGCAGGATGTAGTCGAGCAGTAACTCCTTGTTGGTCTGCGCGGCCGGCGGGATGGGGGCCATGAACGAACGGGCACGCAGCTCGTTCATCAGGTTGTAGACCTCGGGGGTGGCGCCCTTCGAGCGGGTGACCGCTTCGGCATAGACCAGGTAGATCGTCGCCAGGCGGATCAGCGGCGCGTCGAAGTTCCAGTTGCCCGACATGCCCTTGGTGTAATAGCCGTCGAAATATTTGCGGGTGAAGTAGCCCGTCGACGTGGAGTTGGCGGCGTTGATGGCGTCGGCTCCGGTGGCCGTGTTGATCCACTTGCCCTTGAACATGGATCCGTGGTAGATGATGTCGCGGTAGAAACGCGGGTCGCGGTTGACATAGGGGTTGCCGTCGTCATAGGCCTTGGCCATGTCCTGCTCGGAGATCAGGCTGCCGTAGAGCGCCTTGTGATTCTGCTTGAGCGCATAGATCGGATAGCCGTAGCCGTCGGGGCCGATCACCTCGTATTCGTCCACCTGATCCTGTACGGGAACCTCGCGTGCCTGTCCCTGCGCCGAAGGCGGGTACATGTCGTTGTGGTAACCCACGGTCTTGCAGTGGAGGTGGAAGAAGATCCATTCGGCCTTCTTGGCGTCGTTCATCGTGCGGTGGAACAGCTCCCAAAGACGGCTGTAAACCGCGCCGTTGCTCTGATCCGTGCCGCCCGAGTCGGTCGTCTGGCTTTTGGGCGAACCCTGGTAGAGCGAGTAGCGTTTCTGCCCCTCGGCCTCGAAATCCATCACGGCCTTGGCGGCTGCGGCTGCGGCGTCCCAACGCGCGGGGTCGTACGACTGGTAGACCGACGCATAGTTGCGGGTGTCGCCTTTGAGCGTCGACCCGTTGTAGAGCGGCGTGGCTGCGATCCAGAGCGCCATGGCCTTCAGCGCAAGGCAGGCGCCTTTCTCCACGCGGCCGAACTGATCCATCAGGTTCTGCGCCGGGACGCGGGCATAGGCCTCGTCGCAGTCGCGGCAGATCTTCTCGACGATCGTATGGATGTTCTCGCGTTCGAACGGCGGCAGTGCGTTGGGGTTTACCGTATAGTCGACGTAGGGGCATTCGCCGTAGCTTTTCAGCACGCAGTAGTGCAGGTAGGCGCGGATGAAGAGCACCTCGCCGATACGCTGCGAAAGCGTGCCGGGGCGTGCCTCGGAATCCGGGGTGTTGTACTTCTCGATACCTTCGAGGATGACGTTGGCGCAGCGGATGTCTTCGTAGAGTTTGGGCCAGAAGGTGTGGCAGGCACCCGCATTGGTCGTGGCGTTGCACGAGGTGTAGAGCTGGGAACCCGGTTCCCAGTCGCCGTCGTTGAACTTGTTGGACCATCCGTTCTCGGCCGAAGAGCCTTCGCATTCGTCCGTGAGCGCCGAGTCGCTGAAGAAACGGATGTGTACGAGCGGCTGGTCGGCGGCGCGGGCGTAGAAGTAGAGCCGGTTGATCAGGCTTTCTGTCTCGTTGAAACGCGAGAATATGTCCTGATCCGTTTTGTCGCCCTGCGGGGTCTTGTCGAGGAAATCCTCGCAGGAAGCCATCAGCGTGACTGCAAAGCAGCTACAGAGCAGATATAAGATTTTTTTCATTGTCATTGGTTTTTGTTGGATTAGAAGGTCATGTTAAGGCCGATGTTGATGACACGCTGTACGGGGAACCAGCTGCCGTCGCCGTTCTTGATCTCGGGATCCATGTCGACGTCGCCCAGGTTGTCGAACGTGAGCAGGTTCTGTCCCTGCACGTAGATGCGGACGTTCTGGATGCCGGCTTTCGAAGTCCAGGCTTTGGGCAGCGTGTAACCGATCTCGACGTTCTTCAGGCGGATGTACGAAGCGTCGTAGAGGAAGAGGCTCGAATACTGCTGTTTATTGTTGTTGTGGATGCCGTAGTGCAGGGCGGGGTATTTCGCCGTAGCTGCCGTTTCGGGCGTCCAGCGGTCGAGGTGCATCCGGCGCACCTTGCCGATACGCGACTGGTCGTAGAGCGGGAAATCCCATACGGCCGGGCCGCTCAGCTGTACGGAGCAGAGCGCCGAGCCCTGCCACAGCATGCTGAAGTCGAAGCCCTTGTAGGAGAGTCCCAGCGGAATGCCGAACTGGATCTCGGGCGTACGGGGGTTGCCGATGGCTGCGCGGTCGTAGTTGTTGACCACACCGTCGCCGTTGAGGTCTTTGTAGACCACGTCGCCCGGCTGTACGGGCCCCCAGATGGCGAATCCGCTGCCGCCGTTCATCGCGTTCAGGCGGTCGGCCTCGCCCTGGTCGGCCACGAAGTGGTCGAAGATGTAGCAGAAATTCTCATCGAGGCGTTTGCCGGTCTGGTAACGCCACGGGCAGTCACGGCCGTTGTTGTCGATGTAGGAGATTTCGTTGCAGTATTTTATCTTGTTGCGAGCGAACGTGAAGTTCGGGCGGATGTAGTAGCGGAAATGCTGCCCGATATGACCGTTCCAGCCGATTTCGAATTCGACGCCGTGGTTGTCGACGATACCCGAGTTGACGATCGGGGCGACCTGCCCGACGATGTAGGGGAACCCGACCTTGTCATCCCCCGAGAGCGAAGTGAGGATGTCGTAGCGGTGCTCCTTGAAGACATCGAGCGTGAAGGTCAGCCGCTGGTTGAAGAACTGGGCGTCGATACCGAAGTTGAACTTGCGGGCCTTCTCCCACGTCAGGTTCGGATTGGCGAACACGCCCTCGACCAGGTAGCTGGTATAGCCGGCCTCGGTCTCGCCGAAATAGGTGGTCATGCCGTCCGACGACTTGTAGTATTGCAGGTAGGAGAAACGGTTGCCCGAGAGCTGGTCGTTACCCACCAGACCGTACGATGCGCGCAGCTTGAGGTGGTCGAGCCACTTTACGTCCCTCATGAATCGCTCCTGCGTGATGACCCAGCCGACGGCGCCTGCCGGGAATACGCCGTAGCGCTTGCCGCGGGCGAAGTTCTCCGAGCCGTTGTAACCGATGTTGAACTCGAAGAGGTACTTGTTCCGGTAGTCGTAGGTCGCGCGGCCCGAAAATCCCATGTAGCGATAGGGAACCTGGTTGCTGATGACCTTGTTCTGCAGGTAGAAGAGCAGCATGCCCGACACGTTGTGGTCGCCGAATTTGCGGGCGTAGTCCAGGCGCGCCTGGAAACGCGACGTCCCTTCGGGCGAGCCGTGGCTGATGCTGTTGCTTTGCGCATCGTCCGTGGTTCGCTGGTTGGCGGTTACATAGGTGCCGTTCTTGATCCAGTAGTCGGCGTTGTTCTTCCACTCGTCGATACTGTATTCGGTGGGGAGCATCCACGTCGAATAGCCCGGGTAGGTCAGGTTGCCCGTGCTGTGGGTCGGCACGCTGTTGTTGATGGTGTGCTGGTTGTAGGTGTCGTAGGAGAACTGCGCGGCGACGCTCAGGCCCTTGGTGATGAAGTCCAGGTCGTGGCTCAGCTTGAACGATCCCTGCAGGTAGCGGCGCGTACGTTTGCTGAAGCCGGTGCGGTTGAGCTGCCCGAGCATGTTGTACCGGTAGTCGTTGTCGGCATAGAGCAGGTAGCCGCCGTTCTCCTCGAAATCGGCCTGGTTGACGTCGTTGTGGTTGTTGGGCAGGATGATCGGCAGGTAGGGGGGCTGCGTGTTGGCCAGCGAGATGATGTTGGCCGCCGTGGCGCCCGGGTAGTTGAACTCCGTGACGCGGGCGCCCAGGTCGACCGAGATCTTCAGCCGCTTGGTGGCGTCGACATCGACGTTGGCGCGGAAGTTATAGCGCAGGAACTTGTTGACGTTGTCGGAGTTCGAATGCTTGTAGTTGCCGCCCTGGTTATAGTAGCTGCCGAGGATGAAATAACGGGCGCGGTCGGTGCCGCCTCGTACCGAAAGGCTGTAATCCTGGAGGATCGACGGTTTGAATGCGTAGTCGAAGTAATCCCAGTTGTAGCCCAGGCCGTCGGAGTTGTCGCCCTTGGCGCGGCGGAAATTGCTGATCGTCTCCTGGGAGAAGAGCGATGCCGAGCCGGGATCCAGCGAGGGGTTGTCGTTGAGCATCGCCTCGTTGTAGAGGGTCGCATAGTCTGCCGAACCCAGGTAGTCGGGGTAACGGATGGGTTCGCTGACACCGACCGACGCCTTGAAATCGACGGTCGGTTTTTCGCCCTTTCGGCCGCGCTTGGTCGTGACGATGATCACGCCGTTGGCGCCGCGGATACCGTAGGGTGCCGTCGCCGAAGCGTCCTTGAGGATCGTGAAGGTCTCGATCTCGTCCGGGGAGAGGTAGCTCATGTCGCGCTCGATGCCGTCGACGATCATGATCACGTCCGACTTGCCGTAGGTCGATTTACCGCGAATGTTGAGCTGTGCGGCGTCGTTACCCGGTTCGCCGCCGTTGAACTGGTTGACCAGCAGGCCCGGCATGCGCCCGGCCAGCGCATTGTTGATGTTGGCAGTGGGGGACTGCTTGAGGTCTTTGGTGGTGATCGTCGAGATCGAACCGGTGATGGTCTCCTTCTTCTGTACGTTGTAACCTACCACCACGACCTCTTCGAGCGCCTTGCTGTCCTCGACCATCGTGATGTCGATCCTCGTGCGGTTGTTTACGCCTATCTCCTGCGGGGCATAGCCGATGTAGGAGACCATCAGCGTCGCTTCGGCGTAGGGAACCGTGATCGTATAGCTGCCGTCGGAGTTCGATACGCTGCCCGAGGAGGTGCCTTTGACGACGATGGTCACGCCGATCAGCGGGCTTCCCGCGTCATCCTTGATGATACCCGAGACCTTCAGCTGCGAGGAACGCGCCTGGGTGTCCGGGGCGGCTGCCGTCCTGTCCGGAGAGGCCGTGGCGGCCCCTCCCAGACAAAACAGACACAATATCAGTGTTATAATATGATATTTATTCATAACCGTATTGTATTCTTATTGGGTTTTACTCTCTTGTCGTGATTCTGATTGTCGTTTCCGCCGAATTGGTTTTGGAAGCCTCGTCGCATACGGTCTTCTTATCTTCGACACCCTTTTCCCAGGTTTTCTGGAAGACATAGACCGCTCCGATGCTGGTCGCCTGGTAGAGCGTCGCATCGATCGTGCACTTGCAGGTGCAGTTGGTGATTGTGGTGACCTTGTCATTTTCTATGGCGACGATACCTGCCACGATCGGGCGCCACTTGTCGGTTTTGTGGTTGGCCACTACCGTAATGTTGCCGTAGTTCTCGCAACCGTCGAACACGGCATTATCGTCTCCGGATACGGCGATGCCCGCGATGTCGCGCTCTACGGCCGCCGTGAGGTTGCCGCGGTTGATGCAGTTTTTCAACGTGAAGGCTCCGGCGACCTTGCCGGCGATGCCGCCCATGTAGAAGAGGTCGTAGTCGGCCATCGTGGGGCTGGTCATGTTACCTGTGTTGATGCAGTTTTCGATCAGGGCCGGCGACGCCACCTTTTCGGCAATGCCGATCAGACCGCCGACCGATGCCGTCGACGCCGCGATGTCGGCCTCGTTGCGGCAGTTGGTCATCCTGAGCGTATAACCCAGGCCGGCATCCGATCCGACGCAGCCTACGATACCGCCCGTGCGGCGATATTTCGTGCCGTTGGAGTTGTTGAACGTGATCTTGCCCTTGTTGACACAATTGTCGAACACGCCGTAGCCGGTGGCCAGGATACCGCCCAGCGAGTGGAACTGGTGCCCCGGATCGGCGAAGGTGACGGTGAAGGTGCCTTCATTGGTGCAGTTGCTGAACGTCCAGTTCGATTTCTCGGCATGGCCGAACAATCCTCCGTATTTGCCGGTGTCGACGGCGCCCGGGAAGTCGAAGCTGAAATTGCCTTTGTTCGTGCAGTTCACGAGCGATCCTTCCGTTTTGTCCGCGGTGCCTGCGACGATGCCGCCGATGAACTCCGTCCGGGCTGTCCCCGTGACGATGAATTCGCCGGTATTGTGGCAATCGGTGTAGACCGAACCGACGTTCGCCAGGCCGACCAGTCCGCCGAGATAACCTGCCGTGGCAACGGTTTTCGCCCCGGAGAAGGACAGTGTGGCCTTGTTGGTGACTTTCGTCAGTGCCGCACCGTCGTTATAGACGGCCAGCGTGCCGGCGACTACGGGGGTGGCTTGCGATACGGACATGCTGCCCGCCAGCGAGAGGTTCTTTATCTCGGCCGCTGCGTCGAGCGTGTGAAACAGGCCGAGTTCCTTCGAATCCTGATCCGCCAGCTTGACGGTGATCGTATTGTTCAGACCGTCGAAAGTCCCTTTGAACGGATTGGCGGCCGAGCCTACGAAGCTGGTTTGGGTAAGGGCGCTCAGATCGATGTCGCTGACAAGGACGATCCTGCCGCCGTTGGTGTAGGCGTCGAGCGGCGCCCCTTCGGTCACCGCGTTGCCGAAGGCTACGAACTCTTCGGGGGTTGAGATGCCCTTCCAGCTCAGGCGGACGCTGAACGATGCCGTGAGCTCTTCCGCCGAAACGGCTGCGAACTCTATCGTGCCCGCACCGGTGCAGTCCGCACCGTCGGCCGGAGCCGTGACTTTGAGCACCGAATTTTTGATGTCGAGTGCGATGTCCCAGCCTTTGAGCGCCGTGATGTCGCACGTGGCTACGTTGGTGACGGTACAGGGGATGTCGCGCTGCTCGCCGAAGGCGAATTTGTAATCGGCCTCGGCAAAGGAGATGATCGGCAACTTGGTCGAGAGTTCGACGGGGATCGACGCACCCTCGCCGGCCGTTCCGCGGACGCTCAGCGGCGTAACCTTGACGCTGCCTTCCATGGCCGGGTCGGCCTCCTCCTGCGTGGGCGCGGTGACGGTCAGCAGACCCGCATCGACATCGGCCGTGTAAGTCCATCCCTTGGGGACGCTTACGTCGAGCGACGCGGTGTTCTCGCTGGTGAATTCGAATTCCATGCTCTTCCCGTAGGAGAAGACATGGGTCTTCGAGGTCGTCTCTTCGTCGAATGTGAGCGTGATGTCGTTTTCCAGAGCGGCTACGGCGAGCGTATAGGTCTCCGTGCGGCCTGCCTGCGACTGTATTTCGATGACCACGTCGCCGCTGGCCTTGGCTCCCAGGTCGGAGGCTGGGGGGGCGGTGACCGAACAGCTCCGCGAGCTGGGGATCACGGTGCATTTCCAGCCTGTGGGCGGGGTGGCCACCGTGTAGGTGACGAATGCACTCTTTAAGGTATAGGTGGCCGTCGTGCCGAACCGCATGCTCTGGAGGCCCTCGATCAGGTTGCCCTCCGTGTCATAGAGTTCGAATACGATCGCACCGTCTTCTGCCTCTACATCCTCGATGCCGCAGGAGCTGCACAGCAATAGCGGTGCGGCAAAAAGCATGTAAATAAGAAAATGAAGAGATTTTCTCATAAATGAAAGTTTTAGGGTTGAATATTTGGATGAATGAATGGTTCGTAAAAGTCCGGTCGTAGTTTTTACTTTGTCATAGGCATCTTTGTATTTTAAAGGTTGGGAAAAAGATATTGAATGAGAAATAAATGAAAATCAAATAGAACTATAATGGATTTCTTATTGTGTTCTTTTGTGTTTATTTCAGAAGAAATTCCGCTTTGTTGTTTGTAAAAGTATGCTTTTGGAAAATGTGTGTCAACAGCATCAAAATGAAATATGAATGCGTATTTCCGACAATGAGCTGGTGGAAAGCATGTTATTTCCGATACCCGGGTGTTATTATATGAATCCCGTATGAATCGCCGGCGCGCGATTTCCGGCTGTCAGACGATCTCCATGATCCGGCGCTCGAATTCGGCGGGCGGGCATTTGGCGGCGTTCCGCAGCCGGTTGCGGTAGGTGTAGACCGTATTTATGGAGATATGCAGAAACTGGGCGATTTCGCTGTTGCCCGTGATGCCCAGCCGGATCACGGCCAGCAGCCGGAATTCAGTGTTGAGGCCGGGCGTTTTCATTTGCTCCCCGTCCCGCAGCAGTGCGTTGGCTTTTTCCACGAAATCGGGATAAAGCGATAGGAATACCCGGTCGAATTCGTGGAAGAACGATTTGTATTCCTGCTCGATGGGCGTAGGCGAGCGCAGCTCACGCAAAAGGCGCTCCTGCCCGAACGAGAGCGCAGTCTTGTAGAGGTGTGTGCGGTGACGTTCTAATTTGTTGATGTAGAACGTGCTGCGTTGCATGTAGTAACGCAGGTATTTGTCTTTGATGGTATTGGCCTGGGAGAGTGCCCGGGTGGCTGTTTCGTGGCGGAGGCTGCTTGCGGCGAGCTGTTCGCTGAGTTCGTGCAGCCGGGCGCAGGTTTGCGCGTGTTGCGTACGCAACCGTTTGATCTGGTGATTTTGCCTGAAGGCGAGCGAGACGGCCGCCAGTAGAAGAAGTGCGCCCGTTGCGATGGCCGGCAGTGCGGCCTTGCTTTTCCGCGGGCTTCGGAGGTGGGTGCCCCCTGCCGTTGCCGGCTCGGGGTCAGCGTTGCTTTTGCCGGCTTGGTCGCCGTTCGGGGCGTAGCGGATTGTTTGCTCCGGCAGGATGTTGCCGGTTCCCGAAATTAAAAGAGGGAAATCCCCCCCCCACGCATTGTGCGGGCGGTAACGTCGTTTTTCGGGACGCAGCAGCAGATTAGAAGGCCGGTAAGCAGAGCGAAATGACGGTTCATGTCTGGTCGAGGGTTAGGTTGTGGTACTACAAATATACATTATAAAATCGAGACTGTACGGGTTGTGCCCGGGCGGCTGCGGTTTGGGGGTAATCAAAGTGCGTTGCCGGCTGCCTCGTTCCCGCGGTAGAGCCGGGTCGGGCCATCGGGGCGCAATTGCCGCCGCCGCTTGGGACGACCCCGGATGACGGGTGTGCGGTTTCGCCGGTCACCATGCCGGAGGCCGTTGCGGGGCAAGTTTGGCCGGAGATTCCGGCAGCGATGTCCCGGGTGGCCGCGGATGTGCCGTACCCGTTTTGCAGGGCGAACGGCGGTGCGGGCGGTATGGGTGCCCTCCTGATGGGGAGGTTGGCCGAAAGAGTCCGGAATTTCTTTTCCATCGTTTTTAGGCTTTGGGTTATGACAAATATATAAGTTTTATTTTAATACAAGTGTTAAAAAGAGATTAAAAGGAAATTTATTTTTGATTATTTGTTGTGTTTATGTTGTTATTTATCTTGCCTTTTATTACTTTTGTCCGCAACGTAGTCGAAGTCCGGTCAACTTCCATCCTCTTTCCATCATTCAATATTAAAGCAAGCAAATATGAAAATCATGCGATTTATCGGAATCGTCCTCGCGCTGTTTTCGGCGGGAAGCCCGTCGGATACGTCGGCGCAGGATTCCGGGAAAAAATACAAGGTCTATATGGTCTCCAATTCCCATCTCGACACGCAGTGGCGGTGGGACGTGAAAGCCACGATCGACGATTACCTATATAATACGGCCGTGCAGAATCTGGCGCTGCTCGAAAAATATCCGCATTACGTGTTCAATTTCGAAGGCGCCGTCAAGTACGAATGGATCAAGGAGTACTATCCGCATCTCTTCGAGCGCATCCGGAAATTCGTAGCCGACGGGCGATGGAACATTTCGGGGGCTTCGTTCGAGGCCAACGACCCGAACATGCCGTCGTCGGAGTCGTTTATCCGCAACATCCTGCTTGCACAGGAGTTTTATAAAAAGGAGTTCGGCATCAAGTCGAAGGATATGTTCCTGCCCGACTGCTTCGGATTCAGCCAGGTCATGCCGACGCTGGGATACCACTGCGGCCTGATCGGTTTCTCGACGCAGAAATTGTCGTGGCGCACCGAGCCGCTTGTCGGCGACTCCAAAACCCCGTTTCCGATCGGGCTCTGGGAAGGGGTCGACGGCGCCCGCATTATGGTGGCGCTCGAGCCCGGGCGCTATTCGTGGAACGAGTTTCCCGAAGGGGATCTGAGCGCCAACGAGGAATTGGCCGAAAGTGCCCGGAAGTCGCCTTTCGGCATCGCTTACCGGTACTATGGCAACAAACTGGCGAACGGAGCCGGAGACCACGGCGGCTCGGCCCTGCCCCGCAGCATCCAGTTGCTCGAGGAGGGAATTACGAATGGCAAGGGGCCCGTGGAGCTTGTCAGCGCTACGTCCTCGCAGCTCTACGAGGATTATATTCCCTACGGGAACCATCCGGAACTCCCGGTGTTCGTCGGGGAGATGCCTCTCGACGTCCACGCTCCGGGCTGTTATACCTCCCAGGCCGAGATGAAGCGCTACAACCGCCGTAACGAACAGTTGGCCGATGCCGCCGAGCGTTCGGCCGTGATCGCCGACTGGATGGGAGCCGTACCTTATCCGAAAGAGGCGCTCAACGATGCCTGGAAGCGTTTCCTCTGGCACCAGTTCCACGATGACCTTACGGGAACCAGCATCTGGGAGGCGTATACCTACTCCTGGAACGACGAATTCCTGGCGCAGGGGCAATTCTGCGATGTGATCCTCGCCTCGGCCGGGGCTGCGGCATCCGTGATGGACACCCGCGCGAAGGGAAGTCCGGTACTGGTTTATAACCCCGCCGCTTATTCGCGCAGGAGCCTTGTCGAGGCGACGGTCGACCTGCCTGCGGAGGCCGAAGGGGTGGCCGTTTATGCGCCGGACGGGAAGGCCGTTCCTGCGCAGATCGTAGCCCGCGACGGTGCCAGGGCGACCGTGCTGTTTGCCGCCGCGATGGAACCCGTAAGCTATGCGGTATACGACGTGAGGGCCGGCAAAGCTGGCAAGGGCAAGGTGCTTAGGGCCTCGGGCAATACGCTCGAGAACCGGGTCTATAAGGTGACGCTCGATGCCAACGGCGACATTGCCTCGGTCATCGACAAACGCAACGGCCGCGATTTGGTCGAAAAAGGCAGGGCCTTCCGCCTTGCGGTGCTGACCCCCAATGTGTCGAACCGCTATCCGGCATGGGAGATCCACAAGGCGACGCTCGACCAGACACCCGAACCCGTGGATACGGATGTCCGGATCAGCGTGGCGGAGTGCGGCGCCGCACGGGCCTCCCTGAAAGTGGAACGGCGCTACGGCGATTCCCGGCTGGTGCAGTATATCCGCCTGACCGACGGCGGGGATGACGAGCGTATCGACATCGTGGCCGACATCGACTGGAAGACCCCCGACGCCCTGCTCAAGGCCGAATTCCCGATGTCCGTTTCCGCCGAGGAGGCCGTCTACGACATCGGCATCGGCAACCAGCGCCGTCCCACCAACCACCAGCGGGCGCACGAAACATTCGCCCACCATTGGGCAGACCTCTCGGACGGGGACTATGGCATCGCCGTTCTGAACGATTCGAAATACGGCTGGGACAAACCCGCCGACAATACCCTGCGCCTGAGTCTGTTGCATACGCCTTCGACCGAGAAACGCTATGCCGACCAACGGGATCTGGATTTCGGACGCCATACGATGACCTACTCGGTTGTCGGGCACAATGGCGACCATAACCGCGCCGGGGTGGTGGAGAAAGGCGAGTTGCTCAACCAGCCGCTCCTCAGCTTCACGACGCCGAAGCACCCCGGGAAGCTGGGACGCAGGTTCTCTTTTGTCGCGGCTTCGACCCCGCAGATCGCCGTCAAGGCGCTTAAGAAGGCCGAGGACGGCAGCGGTTATATCGTCCGTGTATTCGAGACGACGGGCAGGGAGGTGCGCGGCGCCGAGCTGGCTTTCCCCGTGCGGATCGTTTCGGCCGAGGAGGTGAACGGAATCGAGGAACCGGTCGGGGAGGCACGATTCGAAGGCAACCGGCTGATCGTCGATGCCGGGCGTTTCGCACCCAAGACCTATAAGGTTACGCTGGCGGAGGCTCCCGTGGCCGCCCCCGCGATCGAGAATGCCTTTGTGGATTTTCCTGTAAACCAGAACTCCATTTCGAGCGACGCGTTCAAGTCCGTCGCCAAGGTGGATAAGGAGTGCAACTCCTATGCTGCCGAGCTCATGCCCGAAGTGATCGTCCATGGCGGCATCGAATACCGCCGCGGCGAACCCGACGTGAAAAACGTGCTGAACTGCAGGGAGGCCGTCACGGTCGATTTGCCGCAGGGCGATTATAACAAGGTCTACATCCTCGCATCGTCATCCAGGGGCGACCGCAAGGCCGTATTCGACGTCGACGGCCGCAAGTACGAGGCTGTCGTGCCCTATTACTCGGGCTTCCGCGCCCAGTGGGCCTGGGCCGACAAGACCAAGTCGTTCGTCAAGGATGGAACGATCGCCCATATCGGGAACCACCGGCACAAGATGAACGGCCGGAACGATGCCTATACCTTCACGTACCTTTATAGGCTCGGGTTCGATATCGCCTCCGGAGCCGGAAAGCTGACATTGCCCGAGGATGCCGACATCAATATTTTCGCCATCACGGTCTCCGGGAACCGGATCGACGGTACGCGGTGGGCTTGCGAGCCGCGTGCCCTGCCCGTGATTGAATAACGGAAAGACAGTCTATATGCGATAAGCCCGCTCCGGAACATCCGGAACGGGCTTATTCTCTATCCCTTTTCAGTAGTCACGCGATCCGTAGCCGGGGATGCGCTATATGGAAACGGCCCTCTGAAATGCAGGCCGGGCGCCATTGCGGACGCGGGGCATTTACCGCCCGAAAAATTTTGCGATCCGGGTGGTCGCGGCAGTACCCAGGCGGAACCGTCCCCGGATATTTTCGCTTTGGGGCTGCCGGGCGGGGTTGTGCAGCCATTCGTGGAAGTCGACGTATATGCCTTTATTGATCATGAATTCGAAAGCTGCGTTCTTCAGCCTTTTTTCTTCGTTGTAACCGGACTGGATGTTGGCGATCAGGTCTTCGAACGCGGCAAAATTGTACGGGTTGGAAACTGGGATTTCGGCTGTGTAATGTTGCTTTTTCATAACTTTTATCTTTTTTATAATTGAAGTTTTGTTTCATCAATTCTAAACGACCCAAAGTATTCGGAATCGGCTCCCTGACAGCGTGTGTATGCACTGCAATTTTGCCGGCTTGTCCGGCGGGAAAATGGTCGGTATATGTTGCGTCGAAAATAATCGGTACAGCCTATTTTCGAATCCGGCTGTATTGCCGACAGGGGTGTTCACTGCCGCGATCGTGTCGGCAAAGGTAGGGACAATATGTTGAAATCCAAGCTTTTTGTGATGTTTTTTTGATGCAAAAAATCGAAAAAAACTTGCATCGGATTTTATTATTATATTAATATAATAATACCCTTGCCGGAAGGGGTAAGAATCCGGAGCGATTTTTCATGTCTTTTCGCTTGTTCCGTTATCGGATTAATAATGTTCTGAATTGCATCCTGGTGGAAATGGCTTTATTATTGGAGCGGAAGCCCGGTGCGGAGAATTCGGGACATACGAAATTTTTTCGCCCGATCGGCGGGAAGCCGCCTTAATTTTATACATTTGCAAAATCATGTCTCCTGCATTGCGGATAAAACTTTTTTTCGCCCTTGCGGCGTTGTGCCTCGCCTCTGCGGTAAGGGCGCAGGACGGCGCCTATGCCGTCAGCGGCCGGGTGATCGACCGCCTGACGCGCCGGCCGGTCGCCTATGCCGCCGTAGTGCCCGTCGGACAGGAACAACGCGGCGCATCGACCGATTCGCTGGGACGCTTTCGCCTCGAGCGGGTACGGGCGGGTATTTTCCGCCTCTCGGCCTCGTCCGTGGGGTACAAGACCGTCGTCACGCCCGAATACCTCGTTTCGGCCGCCACGCCGTTCATCGAAATCGAAATGGAGGAGGATGCCACGCAGCTCGAAGCCGTGACGGTCGTGCCTTCGCCGTTCCGCGCCACGGCCGAAAGCCCCGTCGGGTTGCAGGTCATCGGGGTGCGGGAGATCGAGAAGAGCCCCGGCGCCAACCGTGACGTGTCGCGTATCGTACGTTCGTACCCCGGCGTGTCGTTCTCGCCCGTGGGCTATCGCAACGATCTGATCGTACGCGGCGGCGGCCCGTCGGAAAACAAGTTCTATCTGGACGGCATCGAAATCCCCAATATCAACCACTTTGCCACGCAGGGCGCCACGGGCGGCCCCGTGAGCATCCTCAATGCCGACCTGATCCGCGAGATCGATTTCTACACCGGAGCTTTCCCGGCCGACCGTTCCGGGGCGCTGAGCTCGGTGCTGGACATCCGACTGCGGGACGGGAACCCCGAAAAACAGACTTTCAAGGCGACGCTCGGGGCTTCGGAGGTGTCGCTGAGCGGGAGCGGCCATATCGGCGAGAAAACATCCTACCTCTTCTCGCTGCGCCAGTCTTACCTGCAACTGCTGTTCAAGATGATCGGCCTGCCTTTCCTGCCGAACTACATCGACGGGCAGCTGAAGGTCAAGACGCGCCTTTCGGAGCACGACGAGCTGACGGTATTGGGGCTGGCGGGCTTCGACAACATGAAACTCAACCTCGACGAGGAGGGCGAAGACGCCGAGTACCTGCTGAGTTACCTGCCCCGCATCCGCCAGGAGACCTTCACCGTCGGGGCCGCATGGCGCCACTATGCGGGCCGCCATGTGCAGACCGTGTCGCTCGGGCACACCTACCTGAATAACCGCAACCTCAAATACCGCGGTAACGACGACTCGTCGGAGGACAACCTGACGCTGCGGCTGCGCTCCGTGGAGCAGAAGACCACGCTCCGCGCCGAAAACCGCAGCTATCTGGGGCGCTGGACGGTGCGCGAAGGCGCCGAGCTGAGCTATTCGGGCTATACGAACCGTACCGAGCAACGGCTTTTCACCGATGAGGCGGCGCTCTCGGACTATCGTACCCGGCTGGGGATCGTGGGCTGGGGCCTGTTCGCCGGCGCGGATTATGCCTCGGCGGACAAGCGCTTCACGGCATCGGTCGGCGTGCGTGCCGACGGGGCCGACTATTCCGCGCGCATGGCGAGGTTCTGGCGTCAGCTTTCGCCCCGGGCGTCGGTCTCATACCAGCTCGGCAAAGGGTGGTTGCTGAGCGGAAGCGCCGGGCTTTATTACCAGTTGCCGCCCTATACGGCCCTGGGATTCAAACAGGACGGGGTGCTGGTGAACGAGGCGTTGGACTACCTGCGTGTGGGAATGTTCAGCGTCGGAGGCGGATGGCGCCTGCGCGACCGCCTGGTCGTCTCGGTCGAGGGGTTCTACAAGAAATACGGGAATATCCCGCTTTCCGTCTCGGACGGCATCCCGCTCTCGTGCAAAGGCGACGACTATGGCGTGGTCGGCAACGAAGCGCTGCGCCCGACGGCCGTCGGGCGGTCGTACGGCATCGAGGCGATGGCGCGCTGGCAGATACCCGGGAGGGTCAACCTCGTCGGTTCGGTGACCCTGTTCCGCAGTGAGTACCGTGCCGATGCCGCCTCGGAGTATATCGTATCGGCCTGGGACAGCCGTTTCGTGGCGAACCTCAGCGGTACGTACGACCTGCCGCGCAATTGGAGCGTCGGGGCGCGCCTGAGCGCCGTGGGCGGGACGCCCTATACGCCCTACGATGTCGAAAAATCGTCGTTGGTCGAAGCCTGGGACGCCCAGGGGCGCCCGTACTATGACTATGGGCGTTACAACGACGGGCGGCTCGACGCCTTTGCGCAGGTAGACCTGCGTATCGACAAAACCTTCTATTTCCGCCGCTGTATGCTCGGCCTTTACATCGACCTGCAGAACGTGACGGGCAGCAAACTCCGCCGTCCCGACGTACTGATGTCGACGGGCGTGGTGGAGAACCCCCAGGCCCCGGCGGCGGAACAGCGTTACCGCATGAAGTATATTGGGCAGCAGAGCGGGTCGCTTATCCCTACGCTGGGGATCACCGTTGAGTTTTAGAGGGTACGGGGGCGTGTCTTTGGGCGATATTCCGGAGCCGGGGCGATAACCGGGGCAGGGAAGCCGACATGCCGCAGCGGCAGGCAGGGAGGTGTCGGGAGAAAAATACGGAACCGCAGGGGTAGGCATCTCCGGCCCCTGCGGTTCCGTGCGATCCGGGGCGTGCCGGTGGCTATTTCCCGGTGCCCGGGGTATTCGTGCCGCCCCTGCGATCCATTGCGAAGCTGATGATGAACGGCATGGAGAGGAAGACGAGCGTGCCGACGGCTACCAGCCACGTGTAGGTGGCCGGGCTGCCTACGGGCAGCTGCGACGGCGGGAAGAAGGTGACGATGAACGAGAAGAGCACGGCGAGGAACCCGATGCCCCCGACGGCCCACATGCCGGCGTTCCCGCCCGGGACGCGGTAGCTGCGGGTGAGGCCGGGCTGCGTGTAGCGCAGGCGGATGCCCGCAGCGTACATCATCATATACATCACCAGGTAGAGCCCTACGGTCAGTGCGCTCAGCAGGAAGAACGCCACGCTCACGTCGTCCATGACGATGTAGAGCGACGAGAGCAGCGTGACGATGCAGCCCTGTATGACGAGGATGTTGACCTGCACGCCGTTTTTGTTGGTCTTTTGCAGGAAACAGGGCAGTACACCCTCCTGGGCCGTCCACAGCAGGCCGCGGCTCGGGCCCGAAATCCACGACATGACGCCTGCCAGTGCGCCGAATGCCACGAGCAGCCCCATGACGTTCGAGAGCCAGCCGATGTGGTAGTGGTCGAAGACGATCTGGAACGTGGTGAACAGCCCCGACTGGAGGTTGATCTGGTCGTAGGGGGTGATGATCGCCACGGCCAGCGCACCCAGCGTGAAGAGCCCGAACGAGATCAGCGCCGCCAGGAACATGGCGCGCGGGAACTGGGTCTGCGGCTTGTCGAGCTCCGGGGCATGCACGGCGTGTACTTCGACGCCGGCGAAGAGCAACAGTATCCCGGCCAGGAATGCGATGTCGCTCATGCCCGTGATGTGCGGAAAGAGGCGCGGATGCACGTGGTGCGCCGCGTCGATATTGACGACCTGGCTGACGGTGTCGGGGATGTGTTCCAGTGCGACGGAATTGCCTCCGGCCATCCAGATGACGGCCATGATGATTACGACGATGCCGGGAAGCACCGTGCCGATCAGAAATCCTTTGCTCGTAATGCCCGATATGGCCGAGGTGCCGCGCAGCGTGACCAGCGTGGCGCACCAGTACATGGCGATCGAGAAAAGCCCCACGAAAAGCCCGTTCTGCGCCAGGCCGGGCATTCCGATCATGTAGGCGATGGATGCCGCTGCGAATCCCAGTACGGTGGGGTACCATACGACGTTCTGGATCCATTGCAGGAAGATGGCCGTGAACCCCAGGTGTTTGTTGAACGCCTCCTTGACCCAGGTGTAGACCCCGCCGCCCTTCGAGGCGAAGGCGCTTCCCAGTTCGGCACCTACCAGCGCCGCCGGGATCAGGAACAGGAACGTGGCGAAAAAGATGTAGAAGAACATCGTCAGCTCCTCCTGCGCCATCATCGGGAGTCCGCGCAGGCTGATAACCGCCGCCGCGGTCATCAGGGCGAGCTGTGTCGTGGTGATATTTTTACGTTTTGCCATGATGTGGAATTGTGTTTTACAACTGGCCGTCAATCAGTTTCTGTGCCGCAACGCGGCCGGGCTGATGTTTTTTCGGGCGTGTGCATGGTTTATGCGGGCGTTTCCGCGCCCCGCGGGCTCCTCTGCGCCTGCGTGTTGACCGCCTGCGGACGGGGCGCAAAAAAACAGCAGGGAATCTCACGATTGCCTGCTGCCTTCCGGAGGATTGCCCTCCTGAAACTACTAACCCAAACTTAAATAAATGAAGAAACCTCACTGCGGTTGCTGTTCCGCAGTTACCCGGTATGTTGCAAATCCCGTGCCGCGGCGCCGTGTCGGAAAGGCGTTTGTGTGTGCGGCGGGGGTGCGGCCTATGATACATGCCGGCGGGAAAGGGCATAAACAACCGCAGGATGTCCCCACGGACATCCTGCGTGTGCTGTTTCCGGTAATCCCGGGTTGTGGCAAGGGGATTATTTCTACTTGCGTTTGTCCCTCATCTCCACGGCGCCTTCGTAAGTGCCGCTGACCTTGCGGCCTTTGTCGGTCGTAAAGTCGAGTACGAAGCGGTAGTTGGTGCCGACCTTCGTGACTGTCACCGTGCCGGACGTGATGAATCCGTAAACCGATTCGTTGGAGGCGTTGCGTTCCTCGCAATAGGTTCCCATGGCTAGCATGGAGTCCATGAACTCTATCTGCTCGCCCGGTGCGTAGGTGCCCGGCGTGCCTGTGTCGGACACCGTGTAGGTTCCTTCCTGGAGTACCATTTCTTCGGAAAGTGCGGTCGTCAGGTAGAGCGATACCATATGCCCGGCCCCTATGAGGTAGTCGTAATCGTCGTTGACCGTCGGCTGGACATCGTAGAGGTTTACGACGCAGTCGTTTGCCGTGCCGGCATCGTTGTTATAGTATTTAGCCAGTGCGCGGATGAAAGTTGCGTTCGTGACGTCGTTTTCGAGGTCGGGCAGGGGCTCGATTTTGACGGCTGTCTTGTCCTCGATCGTAATCGGGCCGGTGTAGCTGGCCGTGAACTCTTTGTCGTCGGTCGTGGTCAGCGTGGCCTTGACCGTAAAGGTCGAGCCGGACTTTGTCACAGCGATCGTTCCGGCCTTGAATTCCACTTTCGTGATATTCCCCTTGCCGTCGTTGACCATGCAGTAGGTCTTGGCCGGGTGGAATGTCGAAATGGATTTGTCGGTGGCATATTTGTAGGTGCGATCCGGCAGGACGATGTTATTCATATTCGTGGGGGCAAATTGATAGAGGTTCAGGCTCATGGTACGCCCGGCTCCGATGGTCGCATACACTCCGTCGGCACCTACGGCCTCGCCGTCGGCCAATATGACGAGGTATTCACCGTATCGGCCACCTTCGGGAATACCATAATAGCCGCCGGCTACCTGGCGGTCGAAGACGGCCGGGCCGCTCAAATCCTTGTCGGTGGCCATTTCGATCGACTTGACTTCGGAATAGACCTCTTTGTTGGATGCTGCGACGGCGATGACATAGGTGGTGCCGTCTTTCAGGTTGTCTACGGTGATCTCCCCGGCCTGTGCGATGGCTGTACCGTCGGTGAGGATTTTTTCGGCCGTCGGGACGGGCGTGCCGTCCGCTTTTTCGAGGCATACGTAGGCGGCCTTCTCCGTGTCGGCGAGGCCTACCGTAAAGGTGAGTGTCGTCGGGGCTGTGGCTCCCGCTGTCAGCGTCACCACGGGCGTCGGCGTTCCGGTTGCCATCACGATGCTGTTGACTTCCGAGTAGATCCCGGTGTTGGTGACGGCAGCCGCAATGACATACGTGGTGGAGGGTTTCAGGTTTTCGACAAGGATGTCGCCCGTCTGTGCGATGGCTTTGCCGTCACGCAGTATCTCCTCGGCCGTGGGAAGGGTCAGCCCCTCGGTCTTTTCGAGGCAGACATAGGCTGCGGTTTCTGGGTCGGTCAGGGCGGCGTTGAACGTAAGAGTCGTTGTGGTGGACTGGCCCGGTGTCAGGACGACCGCGGGATGTACGCCGGGTGCCGAGGTGGTGTGCTCGATCGAGCTGACCTTGCCGTTGATGTTGCCTTTCAGGGCGACGGCGGAGAGGCGGTAGGCCGTGTTGGGTTCGAGGCCGGCGATCTCGACGACGCCCGATGCGCTTACGGACTGGCCTTCGGCGATGATCGTCGCTGCCGCAGGCACGGCTTCGGACGCCTTGGTGCAGATGTAGCTGCATTTGTCCGCATCCTTGAGTGTGAGCGTGAATTTCAGCGCGTTGAATGCGGCGTCGCCGATGGCGATCGTAACGGTCGGGTCAGGATTTCCCCCCCCCTCGTTTTTGTCGTCGCATGAGCTTAGCAGACCGGAGCACAGCACCAACAGTGCCGTTCCCCATGACAGGAAAGATTTGATCATAGTGGTTAAACTTTGGAAATTAGTGGGTTAATACTGTTGTTCGGGCGCAGGGCCGGTCGTCTTTGGATATTCAATCGGGTTTACGGGGCGGCCGTGCAATATGTGACGGGATAAAAATAACCTTTCTGCCAATAAAATCCAAATTTTTTTTATCCGTCTTGCCTGAAAGTGCGATAAATCGGGGGTGAGGGTGCCGGAGTGAACGGGTGGAGGACAATATATAACAAGACAGCAGGGAATCTCACGATTGCCTGCTGCCCTTGGAGGATTGCCCTCCTAAAACTACTAACCCAAACTTAAATAAATGAAGAAACCTCACTGCGGTTGCTGTCCGCAGTTGACTATCCTCTCGCAAAACGTATGCCAAAGACAAAGGCCCGGAACATGATTCCGGGCCTTGCGCCGTTGCGGGGTATTACTGCGCCCCTGCGGGATATTTTCCGTAAGGGTTACCGGAAGATGCCCGTGTAGGTCGAGGGCGAGAGGGCGCGCAGCTCCTCTTTCACGGCCTCGGCCACGTCGAGCGTCTCGATGAACGCGGCGATCGACTCGTGCGTGATATGAGCGTTGGTGCGGGTCAGGGCCTTGAGCGCCTCGTAGGGCTTGGGATAACCTTCGCGGCGCAGGATGGTCTGGATGCCTTCGGCTACGACGGCCCAGTTGTTCGCCAGGTCGCGCTCGAGGGCTTCGCGGTTGAGGATTACCTTGTTCAGGCCCTTCATCAGCGAGCGGAGCGCGATGGCCGCATGGGCAATGGGGACGCCGATGTTACGCAGCACGGTAGAATCTGTCAGGTCGCGTTGCAGGCGCGAAACGGGGAGTTTCGACGCGAGGTGTCCGAAGACGGCGTTGGCGATGCCGAAATTCCCCTCGGCATTCTCGAAGTCGATGGGGTTGACTTTGTGGGGCATGGCGCTCGAACCGACTTCGCCCGCCTTGATCTGTTGTTTGAAATATTCCATCGAGATGTACGTCCACATGTCGCGGCAGAGGTCTATCAGGATGGTATCGATGCGCTTCATGTTGTCGAAGATCGCCGCGAGGTTATCGTAATGCTCGATCTGCGTGGTATATTGCGAGCGGCAGAGCCCCAGCGTTTCGCCCACGAATTTGTTGGCGAAGGCTACCCAGTCGTACTGCGGGTAGGCTGCCCGGTGGGCGTTGAAGTTGCCTGTCGCGCCGCCGAATTTGGCCGGCACGGCGATGTCGTGCAGCATGGCGAGCTGTTTCTCCACGCGTTCGACAAAGACCATGAACTCCTTGCCCAGCGTCGTGGGGGAGGCCGGCTGGCCGTGGGTGCGGGCCAGCATCGGCACGTCGCGCCATTCGTCGGCGAAGGCGGCCAGTTTGTCGCGCACCTCTTCGACGGCCGGGTAGTAAACCCCTGTCATGGCGTCCTTGAGCGAGAGCGGGATGGCCGTGTTGTTGATGTCCTGCGAGGTGAGGCCGAAATGTACGAATTCCTTGTAAGCTCCCAGCCCGAGGCTGTCCATTTTTTCCTTGATGATGTACTCTATGGCTTTGACGTCGTGGTTGGTGACCGATTCGATCTCCTTCACGCGCCCGGCGTCGGCCGGTGCGAAATCGAGGTACAGGGCGCGCAGGGCTGCGAATTTCGTGCGGTCGATGTCCGCCAGCTGGGGCAGCGGCAATTCGCACAGCGCGATGAAATACTCCACTTCGACGCGGATGCGGTAGCGGATGAGCGCCTGTTCCGAAAAATAATCGGCTAATTTCTCCGTTGTATTACGGTAGCGGCCATCGACGGGAGAGATGGCGGTAAGGCTGTTGAGCGGATTGGAGTTCATGGATTTATGTATGGTTTTATTTAATACGCCACTGGCATCGGGACTTCGCCTGCGCCCGGCAGGCCCTGCCCGAAGGCTTTGCCCCGCCCGCCGGCAAAGTTCCGGCACCAAATTTACGACATTTAATTGAAATACGCATAATTTTCCCTACCTTTGTAGGGTTGTAAACCGAAAATGCAATGAATTTTCTGACAGCGATCATAGATGGCCTGGTGAGGTTCGTGCAGCGCAATCCGCTGACGACCCTGGTCATCCTCATCCTGGCTATCGGCGCCCCGGCGCTGCTCAGGGGGATCGCACTTTTTTTTCTCTATTTCATTATGGGAGTCATCGTATTGGTAGTAGCGGCGATCCTGCTGTTCCGCTGGCGCGTCTATAAAATGCGCCGCCGGATGGAAGAACAGTTCGGCGAAGGAAACTTCGGCGCTCAGGGCTTCGGCTCGCCCTTTGCAGGGGAGCCCCGCAAGGGTCGCGAAGGCGAAGTGAAGGTATATAAAACCTCGGAAACGCCCGAGAAACGGGTCTCGCGCGATGTAGGCGACTATGTCGAATTCGAAGAGACCAAGGAGCCCGGAGAGGAGTAGCGCCATGTGGAAGATATTTGAGTTGATCGGCCGTTATTTCATGCTGATGGGAAAGGTCTTTTCCCGTCCGGAGAAGGCTGCCATCTACCGCCGGCGCATCATTTACGAAATGGAGTCCCTGGGAATCGACTCGATCGGCCTGACGGCCATTATTTCGGTCTTCATCGGTGCGGTCATCACCTTGCAGATGTGCATCAACCTCGATTCGCCGTTCATCCCCCGTTCGCTGGTCGGTTACGCCACGCGCGAGACGATGATCCTCGAATTCTCGTCGACGGTCGTGGCGCTGATTCTGGCCGGCAAGGTCGGTTCGAGCATCGCTTCGGAGATCGGCACGATGCGCATTACCGAACAGATCGACGCGCTGGAGATCATGGGCGTCAATTCGGCTTCGTACCTCATCCTGCCGAAGATCGTCGCCGCGGTGGTCTTCTTCCCGTTCCTGACGATCCTCAGCATCGCCATCGGAATCATCGGCGGCTGGGCCATCGCCTACCTGACCGGCATCATGATCCCGGCCGACTATGTCGACGGACTGCTGATGGACTTCAAGCCCTATTCGATCGTCTATTCGCTTATCAAGACCGCCGTGTTCGCCTATATCATCACCTCGATCTCGGCGTTCTACGGGTATTATGCCAAGGGCAATTCGCTCGAAGTGGGCGCGGCCTCGACGCGCGCCGTGGTGGCCAGTTCCGTGGTAATCATGATCTTTAACCTGATCCTTACGCAAGTCCTGCTGATATGATACGTGCCGAGCACATCACCAAATCGTTCGACGGGCGCGTGGTGCTCGACGACATCTCGATCGAGTTCCTGACCGGGAAGACCAACCTCATCATCGGGCGCAGCGGTTCGGGCAAGACCGTGCTGCTGAAAACGCTGGTAGGGCTGCATGAACCCGATTCGGGCGACGTGTGGTACGACGATACGAATTTCACGCGTCTCGATTTCCGCGAGCGGCGCGCCATCCGCAAGGACATCGGCATGATTTTCCAAGGCGGGGCGCTGCTCGACTCTTCGACCGTCGAGGAGAACGTCAAGCTGCCGCTCGACCTCTTCACCTCGCAGAGCGAGAAAGAGAAGATGGAACGTGTGGATTTCTGCCTGCAGCGCGTGCGGCTGGAAGACGCCAACCACCTCTATCCCGCCGAGTTGTCGGGCGGAATGATCAAACGCGTGGCCATTGCCCGCGCCATCGTGCTCAACCCGCGTTACCTGTTCTGCGACGAGCCCAACTCGGGCCTCGACCCGCAGACCTCGATCGTCATCGACAACCTGATCCACGAAATCACGCGCGAGTACAACATCACGACGATCATCAATACGCACGATATGAACTCGGTCATGGAGATCGGCGAGAAAATTGTATACATTCACGAAGGTCGCAAGTGGTGGGAGGGTACCAAGGACGATATCCTGCATGCCGACAACCCGGAACTCAACGATTTCGTATTCGCCTCGGCGATGGCCAAAAAGGCCAAGCTGGCTGCAAAGTAGGCAGCCGGGTTCCTAAAAAAATTTAATTTTTTATTTGCGTAATATACATAAAGTATGTACTTTTGCGCAGTGAAAAAATAGTGCATTTTTTTATTAACAAATAAATCATAAAACTATGTCAAAGATCAAAGTTGGTATCAACGGTTTCGGTCGTATCGGCCGTCTGGTATTCCGCGCTGCATGCAACAATGCAGATATTGAGGTTGTAGGTATCAATGACCTCGTTCCGGTAGACTACATGGCTTACATGCTCAAGTACGACTCGGTACACGGCCGTTTCAACGGTACGATCGACTATAACGTGGAGAAGGGCCAGCTCATCGTGAACGGCAACGTGATCCGCGTAACCGCCGAGAAGGATCCCGCAAACCTGAAGTGGAACGAAGTCGGCGCCGAGTATATCGTAGAGTCGACCGGTCTGTTCCTGACCAAGGAGAAGGCCGAGGCCCACATCGCAGCCGGTGCCAAGTACGTCGTTATGTCGGCCCCCTCGAAGGACGACACCCCGATGTTCGTATGCGGCGTGAACACCGACAGCTACGCCGGCCAGAAGATCGTTTCGAATGCATCGTGCACCACGAACTGCCTCGCTCCGTTGGCTAAGGTCATCAACGACAACTTCGGCATCGTCGAGGGTCTCATGACCACCGTACACGCTACCACCGCAACGCAGAAGACCGTAGACGGCCCCTCGATGAAGGACTGGCGCGGCGGCCGTGCTGCCGGCGGCAACATCATCCCCTCGTCGACCGGTGCTGCAAAGGCCGTAGGTAAGGTGATCCCCGCCCTGAACGGCAAACTGACCGGTATGGCATTCCGCGTTCCGACGCTCGACGTTTCGGTCGTAGACCTGACCTGCCGTCTGGAGAAGGGTGCTTCGTACGACGAGATCAAGGCTGCCATGAAGAAGGCTTCGGAGAACGAGTTCAAGGGTATCATCGAGTACACCGAGGACGACGTGGTTTCGACCGACTTCACGGGTGACGCCAACACCTCGATCTTCGACGCCAAGGCCGGTATCGCACTCAACCCGAACTTCGTGAAGCTCGTGGCTTGGTACGACAACGAGTGGGGCTACTCGAACAAGGTCGTGATGCTGATTCAGAAGATGGCCGCTTACAACAACAAATAATCGTAAGCCGTCGCTATAATGGAAGAAGGAACCCGTGTGGGTTCCTTCTTTTTTTGTGGCTGCGGGGGGGGCTGAGGTTGCCCTGCCAGGCAACGTATTCCGGGACGGCGGGTGTTGTCCCGGGATGCCCGCTACCGGGCTTCGGAATCCACGCGCATCTCGATCGAGGCGCCCGACCACTGGTTGATGAGGCGTTTCTCCGCGCGGAGCCGCCGTCCGCCGTATGCGATGCGGATTTCGACTTCGAAGGGTGTCGTGTCGCCGATGTCGTTGCCGGCCGGCAGCGTATGGGGTACGATATAGATGTAGAGCAGAAGGTGGTCGCACGGCCCGGTTTCGAGACTTGCGCGGCCGCCGCCGGGATTCCCGGCGGGCTTTTCCCGCAGGTTCGAGCCGACGTCGGCGACATGTGCCTCGGTCGATGCGAAGCCGGTGCGGTTGCCCGCCGTGTCGAAGCAGCCGCACATCAGCGCGACGTTGTAGCGCCACCAGCCTTCGTAGCGGCTCGAAATCTCGATTGTGAATCCCTCTTTTGTTGCCATACGGTGCAAATATAACGATTTTTGCCGAAGATGGAATCCGCGGCCGGAATTTCCGGAGCCTGTGCCGTGCCTCTTCTGCGGGTGGGCGACCGGATATCCGGGAGTGCGGGGATGCTAAAACTCTGCATTTTCTTTGCAAATGTCTTATATTTTCGTAACTTTGTGCCCTAAATGCGCTCCTATGGAGGAAACAAAAAGATATACGATTGCTTACAGGGGGCTCAGGAGCGGCCTGCACGACTTCCATTTCAAGGTCGACGGCGGGTTGTTCAGGGCTTTCGGCAGTACGGAAATCAAGGACGGGGACTGCGATGTCTCGGTCGCCCTGGAGCGCGGCGAGTCGATGCTTACGCTCGATGTTAACGTGGACGGGAGTGTCGTCGTGGAGTGCGACCGCTGCCTGGAAGACTGCAATGTGCCAATCCATTACGAGGGGCAGTTGCTGGTGAAATTCTCGGACGAGGTGCATGAGTACGACGGCGAAGTCATATGGCTGCTGCCGATGGAGGACGAAGTCGACCTGACGCAGTACATCTACGAAAGTATCGTGCTGGCGCTGCCTTACCAGCGGGTGCATCCCGACGGGGAGTGCAATCCCGACATGCTGGAACGTTTCCGCATCGTTTCCGACGAGGAGTTCGGCCGTCTCGAAGACAGGATCGAGGCCGAGGGCCGCAACGAGGGCGAATGGGCCAAGCTGGCCGCGCTCAAGGAACAGATGGAGGCCGACGGGACGCAAACAGAACAAAAGGAATAAGCTATTTCCGGCCGGGAGGCGCTTTTGTCCCGGGGCCGGGAAATATTTAGGACAGGAAATACGTTAAACTTATAATTTATATTGTAAAATGGCACATCCTAAACACAAAGTCTCGTCGACGCGACGCGATAAGAGAAGAACTCATTACAAGGCTGTCGTTCCGACGGTGGTCATCTGCTCGAACTGCGGCGCAGCTACGTTGTATCACCGCGTATGCCCCGAATGCGGGTTCTATCGCGGAAAGCTGGCGATCGAGAAAAAGGCTGCCGAATAAATCGGCAGGGTTAAAGAGTGCATCCGCGAGGCTGCCCTCTTTTTAATTTATGCAAGCACCTGTCTTTGTGTGTGCGGCCGTCCGGCCTGTGACCGGATGCCGGCAGGGAGGGGCGGGACGTGAAGTTTAACCAAATCGCACGATTATGTTAAAGATTGGTGTAGATGCCATGGGTGGTGATTATGCGCCCGAGGCTGCGGTCAAAGGGGCTGTCATGGCACTCGATGCGATCGGGCCTGACAGCCGTATCGTATTGTTCGGCGACGAGGCGAGGGTCAGGGCCGTGCTCGCGGGCGAAGGCTGTCCTGCCGACCGGTTCGATATCGTTGCTACCACCGAGGTGATCGAAATGGGCGACCATCCCGCCAAGGCGTTCCAGGCCAAGGCCGATTCCAGCATCACGGTGGGCTTCGGTTACCTGGCCAAAGGGGCCATAGACGGTTTTGCCAGTGCCGGCAGCACGGGCGCCATGATGGTCGGGTCGATGTACGCCGTGAAACCGATCGAGGGGGTTATCCGTCCCACGATCTCATCCATCATTCCTACGGTGACGGGGCATCCCGCGCTGTTGCTGGACGTGGGACTGAACGTAGACTGCAAACCCGAGGTGCTGGCGCAGTACGGGCTGATAGGCTCGATTTATGCCGAAGCCGTGCTCGGGATCCGAAAACCCCGTGTAGCCGTGCTCAACATCGGCGAGGAGGAGACCAAGGGCAATACGCAGTCCAAGGCCACGTACGAGTTGCTGAAGGCCGACGACCGCATCGATTTCGTGGGTAACGTCGAGGCGTCGTACCTCTTCACGGGCAAGGTCGCAGACGTGGTCGTCTGCGACGGTTTCGTGGGCAATACGGTACTGAAGATGGCCGAGGGCCTCTACCACATCAACAAGAAACTCGGCGGCGGAAACGCTTTCTGGGACGCGATGAATTACGAGAACGTGGGCGGTACGCCCGTGCTCGGCGTCAATGCGCCTGTGGTCATCGGCCATGGTATCTCATCGCCCAAGGCGATCAGGAGCATGATCCTTTCGGCCGAGCGGTGCATTACGGCGGATCTGACCGCCAAGTTGCAGCGCGCTTTCAAAAATTAATAATCATTAGGTAAAGAAAAGTTAATGGGCAAGATAACAGCAGCAATTACCGGTGTGGGTCTATATCTCCCCGATTATATCCTCACCAACGAAGAATTAAGCACCATGGTCGACACGTCCGACGAGTGGATCATGTCGCATATCGGCGTCAAGACGCGCCATATCCTCAAGGGCGAAGGCGTCGGCACTTCCTATATGGGTGCCCGCGCGGTCATCAACCTGCTGGACAAGGCGGGCGTAGACCCGATGGAGGTGGATCTGGTGATCTGCGCCACGGTGACCCCCGATATGTTCTTCCCTTCGACGGGTAATCTGATCGCCGACCAGGCGGGTTGCAAAAACGCTTTCGCGTACGATGTTTCGGCGGCTTGCAGCGGTTTTCTCTTCGCACTGACGACAGGTGCCAAGTTCATCGAGTCGGGATCGTGCAAGAAGGTGGTCGTGGTCGGTGCCGACAAGATGTCGACCATCGTCGACTATACCGACCGTTCGACCTGTCCGATCTTCGGTGACGGCGCCGCAGCCGTGCTGCTGGAACCCAATACGGAGGGTTACGGTGTGCTGGACGAAATCCTGCGTTCGGACGGCTCGGGCGAGTTGCAGCTTTACATGAAGGCCGGCGGATCGCGCTATCCGGCTTCGATCGAGACCGTGCAGAATAACTGGCACACGATCATGTGGGACGGACACGCCGTATTCAAGGCCGCCGTTTCGAAGATGGCCGACGTGTCGGTGGAGATCATGGAGCGCAACAACCTTACCTCGGACGACATCCGTTATCTGGTTCCCCATCAGGCCAACCTGCGCATCATCGACGCTACGGCCCGCCGCATGGGGCTCGACCATGACAAGTGCATGATCAATATCGACCGCAACGGCAATACCACGGCGGCGACGATCCCCTCGTGCCTCTACGACTACGAGAAGGAGCTGAAGCCGGGCGACAACCTGATCCTGTCGGCATTCGGCGGCGGGTATACGTGGGGTGCCATCTATGTGAAGTGGGCATATGACGGTTCGAAAGCCTGCCAGGTCGATCCTGCCGAGAAATAATCCGGTGCGGGCGAGAGCCCGGCCGAAAGCACGGATAGGGCGGAAACTTGTACGGTTTCCGCCCTTTTCCGTGCCTGGGCTGTCCGTGCCGGAGCGGCGGGTACAAGATTTTTTCGTATATTTGGACTTGGGCATTGCCGCCGCGGTTTCAGATTCCTTTCGGATTCGTGGTGTATCTTTGCCCCGAAGAATATTTGCTGTTTATGAAAATCCTGATCGTGGAAGACGAACCCTCCCTGCGGGAGATCATGGTGCAGACGCTGCGCCGCGAACAGTATGTGGTCGAGCAGGCGTCCGATTACGCATCGGCGCTCGAAAAGATCGCCGGATACGACTACGACTGTATCCTGCTGGACATCATGCTGCCCGACGGCAGCGGCCTGCGGATACTCGAAGAGCTCAGGCGGCAGCGCAAACCTGCCGGCGTGATCATCATTTCGGCCCGGGATTCGCTCGATGACAAGGTCGAGGGGCTCGAGCTCGGGGCCGACGATTACCTGCCCAAGCCGTTCCACCTGGCGGAACTGAGCGCCCGTATCCGCAGCGTCGTGCGCCGTCACCAGCGCGACGGGCAGCAGAGCCTCGACGTGGGGAATGTCCGCCTCTACCCCGACAGCCGCCGTGTGGAGGTGGCCGGGTGCGAGGTGGAACTGCTGCGCAAGGAGTACGACATCCTCTACTATTTTATGAGCCGCCCGAACCATATGGTCGATAAGGCCACGCTGGCAGAAGCCGTGTGGGGCGACCATATCGACCAGGCGGATAATTTCGATTTCGTATACGCCCAGATGAAGAACCTGCGCCGCCGGCTCCACGACGCGCAGGCCGACATCGAGATCCGGGCCGTCTATGGATTCGGCTATAAACTCGTTGCCCCATGAGGTTGGTCTATCGCATCGTGTTGCACATGTCCTGGGCCCTCTCGCTGTTGCTGGCGGGGTGGGCCGTGTTGTTCTACCTGACGATGATCGACGAGATCAACGACGAGGTGGACGATTCGCTGGAGAACTATGCCGAGATGCTGGTCACGCGGAGCCTCGCGGGGAGGGAACTGCCTGCCGCCTATTCGGGCAGCAACAACGGCTATTACCTGCACGACGTGTCGGCGGAGTATGCCGAAGGGCGGCAGCATATGGTTTTCAGCGACGAGGAGATATTTATTCCTGAGAAAGACGAAGAGGAACCGGCGCGGGTGCTGCGGACGATATTCCGCGACAGCGGAGGACGTTACAAGGAACTGACCGTGATGACCCCGACCATCGAAAAGGACGACTTGCAGGAAGCGATCCTCTGGTGGATCGTCTACCTCTATCTGTTCCTGTTGCTGGCGATCCTGCTGGTCAACGTGCTGGTGCTTCACCGTACCCTGCGGCCACTCTATGCCCTGTTGCGATGGTTCGACAGTTATACCGTGGGCGGGAAGAACGCCCCGCTGGTGAACGATACGAAGGTCGTCGAATTCCGGCGGCTGAACGAGGCGGCGAACCGTTATGCCGAGCGGGCGGAGTCCCTGTTCGAACGCCAGAAACAATTTATCGGCAATGCCTCGCATGAGATGCAGACCCCGCTGGCCATTTGCCGCAACCGGCTGGAGATGCTCGTGGACGACGGTTCGGCGTTGACCGAGGCGCAGCTCGGCGAGATACTGAAGGTGCAGGGGACGCTGGACTACCTCGTGCGGCTCAACCGCTCGCTGCTGCTGCTTTCGAAGATCGAGAACGGACAATTCCCCGAGACGGAACAGGTCGACTTCAACGCCCAGGTGCGACGTATGGCCGAGGATATGGAGGAGATCTACGCCGGGCGCGAAATGCGTTTCGAACTGCATGAGCAGGGACATCTGTTTGTGCGGATGAATCCGTCGCTGGCGGCCAGCCTGGTGTCGAACCTGCTGAAAAACGCCTATGTCCACGGTGACAGGGGCGGGACGGTGTCGGTCACTGTTGCCCCGCATGAACTGCGCGTCTGCAACAGCGGCGGCGGGGGCGCACTCGACGCGGAGCATATCTTCGAGCGCTTTTACCAGGGGACGAAGAAGGAGGGCTCGACGGGGCTCGGCCTCTCGATCGTCGACGCCGTGTGCCGCCTTTACGGGCTGCGCGTGGGATACTCTTATATAAATAGGTGCCACTGTTTCTCGGTACATTTCCGGATATAAAAAACGAAAAAAACGGATCGGGGCCGATTATTTCAACTTCATTTCAGCTTTAGGTCGCAACTTTGCACTGTGAACACAAGTCAAACCTAATATTGAAACGATTATGAAAAAGCTCATGATGATTCTCGCAGGCACAGCCCTGATGGTAACTTCCGCCCCCGCATTCGCGGGCAACGACCGTCCGATCGCAGTCGGCGAACTTCCGGCTACGGCACAGCAATTTATCAAGGCGCATTTTGCCGGCGTAGAAGTCTCCTTATCCAAGGTGGACGAGGAACTTTTCGACAAGGATTACAAGGTCGTGTTCGTCAACGGCGCGAAGGTCGAATTCACGAAGAACGGCGAATGGAAAGACGTTGAATGCAAATACGGTGAGGTGCCGGCCGCCATCGTACCGCAGCAGATCCGCGACTATGTCGCCAAGAACTATCCCGACCGCAAGATCACGGCAATCGACCGCGACCGCCGCGACTACGAAGTCGAACTGGACAACGGCCTCGACCTGAAATTCGACCTGAAGTTCCGTCTGATAGACATCGACAATTAATTTAACCCCGGGATTAACCTCAAATTCGGAATCGTATGAAGAAATTCATGGTATTGGTAATGGGACTCGTGTCGCTGGGTGTGATGGCGGGTTGTGACGACGACAGTAAATCGGTAAAGGTACCGGCCGCCGTGCAGGCCGCTTTCGGGGAGATGTTCCCCGCTGCAAGCCATGTCGAATGGGAAGACAAGGGCGGGTATATGGTCGCCGATTTCCGCAGCGCGGGCACGGTCATGCAGGCATGGTTCGATGCCGCCGGCAAATGGTACATGACCGAGGAGGATATCTCCTATGCCGAGTTGCCCCGGGCGGTGCGTACTGCCTACGAAGCCGGCGATTATGCCGCTTGGCATGTGGACGACGTGGATAAGCTGCTGCGCAACGGCCAGGAGACGGTCTATGTGCTCGAAGTCGAACGTGCCGAGCAGGAATTCGACCTCTATTATTCTGAGGACGGCGTGCTGTTGCGCGAAGTGCCCGACAGGGACGGCAATGACGATCACGGCGATATGCTTCCGCAGGAACTGTCGAAGGCGATCAGCGACTTCATCGCCCGGAAATACCCCGGTGCCCGTATCGTTGATGCGGAGCGGGAGAAGGGAAATACCGAGGTCGATATCATCTTCGCCGGGAAAGCGCTCGAGGTGTGCTTCGGTACGGGCGACGCCTGGCTGTGGACGAAAACCGGAGTGCGCCTTTCGGAGGTTCCGGACGTGGTGAGGCGGACTTTGCAGTCATCGCAGTACGGTACGTGGGGGATCGACGATGTTGACCTCTACGAAAGCCCCGACCGCGTGTGGTACGCCATCGAGGTGGAAGACCCGCAGTCCGAACGGGAGGCGACGGTGCGTATCCTCGAGGACGGCACCCTGCTCTGATCGTCCCGTATGCTTTTGCGGAGCCTGCATCCCGGAGGTGCGGGCTCCGTTTTTTTTTGTTATAACATAGAGCTATATCGTTATAAAATAATATGATGTGTTTTTCGTACAAATTAGTAGAAACTATTGTATATTTGTATCAGGAAGAGAAAATACAAACACAAACTTAAAACAATATTACTATGTTAAGCAAAAGATTACATGACGCACTGAATGCGCAGATCAACGCCGAATTGTGGTCGGCCTATCTTTATCTTTCGATGTCGATGGACGCCGAGAACAAGGGGCTGAAAGGTGTGGCCAACTGGTTTTTCGTCCAGTTCCGCGAGGAGCAGGATCATGCCCGCATCCTGATGAACTACATCAATTCGCGCGATGCCAAGGTCGTGCTGAAGCCGATCGAGGAGGTGCGTACCGAGTGGACGTCGCCGCTTGATATGTTCAAGGACACGCTGGAGCATGAGAAGGTGGTGACTTCGATGATCAACAACCTGGCAGCCATCGCTGCCGAAGATAAGGATTTCGCATCGTCGAACATGCTCGTGTGGTTCGTCGACGAGCAGGTCGAGGAGGAGGAGTCGGCACGCGACATGATTACCGCCTGCGAGGCTGTCGAGGGCAACAAGTTCGGGCTTTATACGCTCGACAAGGAGCTGGCGGCCCGTGTCTACCAGCAGGCTTCGCCGCTTGCCACGGCAACCGAATAATTCGCAGCGAACCTGATTGCTGAATCTGCCGCCCCGGGAATCCGGGGCGGTTGCTTTTGCCGGATGATCCGGAAGGCCGTGTATCGGGGCAGGATGGCTGGGAAAACAGTTCCTGGAAAGCTATTGGGGAGAAGCTATTCCGGGGGGGGCTATTGAGAGGCATGATACCGGGGAAAGCGATTCCGAGGTATCGGGCGAGGTGTCGGGCAAGGGCGATTCCCGAGGGAGATTGCGGGGCTGATATGGGAGCGAGTTACCGCATGCCGGAGCCGTACCGGCCGGGAAGGAGGCGCGGGAATGGCCTTGTGAAGAGGGCCGGGAGCGGGATGTGGGAAAACAAGAGCCGGATGCCGGGGCTCGTGCAGGGCGGATAGGGGGGGGCTCACCTCATCGCTTTGCCTTGTAGTCGATCCCGGCCTTGCGGGCCTGCGAATGCTGGTACGGGCGGCGGATGCGGTAAAGGCGTCCGTCCTTGACAAGCCGCGCGCCGGTTTGGTGGAAAGCGAAGGGAATGTCTGCCGCGACGCACTGGCGGCGGATCGAAAGCACCCAGTCGTAATTGCAGGGGCGGGCTTCGTTGCCCGATTCGCCCCCGACGGATACCTCTTCGATCCCGGGGATGAGGTATCGTGCGATGTCGAGCGGCCCGAGCAGCGGGGCGCAGATGACCAGCTTGTGGCGCAGGGGGGCGTCCAGCAGCAAAGGCAGCCGGTAGTCGGCCATCGCCTGGTTCTCGACCGTGCAGCCCACGGCGAGGTTTTCGTAGCCCCCGCCCCAGTCGGGCGGCAATACCTGCATGAGCCGGTCGATACGCTTGGTGATGAAGAAAAAACGCAGGTCGCTGCGTATGCGGATCATCTCCCACGCTTCGGCGCGCCAGGCGTCGGCCTCCTCGACGAGGAAATCAGATGTGAAGCAGGTATAGACCATCTCGCCCGGCGGGACTTTGTAACGTCCGTCGCGCGTGCGGCGCACAGGCAGGTTGAAAGCCGCTGTCCTGCGTACCTCGCGGCTGTCCTTGTCGTGCTGCGCATCCTGCCGGTAGACGTAGCAGTGCCGGCAGCCTTCGCTGAGCTTGCGGCATCCGTGCCACGGGTTCCAACTGACCGACATAACCTGTTATTTGAGTTCCATGCGCAGGCGCACCATGTGGCGGCATTCGACGCCGTTTGCGAAAAACGGAACGGGGTAGTGTTTGCGGAAATAGTCCACGTCGACGCCGCAGCGGACGAACCCGCAGCGTTCGTAGAGCGCAATCTGGCCCGCGCCCAAATCTCCTGTGCCGATTTCGAGAAGATGGAACCCGGCCGCCCGGGCCGTGGCGACGGCGTGGCGGAGCATGGCCGTGGCGATGCCCTTGCGCTGGTGTTCGGGGACGACGGCGATATTGACCACTTCGGCCGTGAACGGCCGCGTGTGCAGGAATACATACTGGCCGAGGATTTCCCCGTCACGACGTGCGACATAGGTTGTGCCGCGGCCGGCATAGTCGGCTACGGACTCTTCCGATTCGTCGGCCAGCAGCAGCAGGTCGCGCCGCGGTGTGTCTGTCTTTACAATTTCGAGATCCATGTCAGAAAAGCGATGCGGCGCCTTCGAAGGTCGCCAGTACGACGATGTAACGCAGGGCCTTGCCCGCGAGCATCGAACCGCCCGTGAGCCAGACGTTGCTGCGCATCAGCCCCAGCACGATGGCGATGGCCTCGCCGATCGTGGGCAGAAATGCGAAAAAAGCCATCAGCGCCCCGCGCCCCGCGAGGAACCTGCGCGCCCGGGCCAGCTGTTTTTCGCTCACACCCAGCCGGGTGATCCACTCGCTTTTTCCCAGCGTGCCGATCCAGTAGCAGCTCATGCCGCCCAGCGTGTTGCCCAGCGATGCGGCTGCGACGCACAATACCGGGTCGAGCCCCATGTGCACGAGCACGATCATCACGGCTTCGGAGCTGAACGGGAGGATGCTCCCGGCGATGAATGCCGAGAAGAAAAGTCCCCAATAGCCCCAGTCGGCCAGTATTTGCGAAAGCGATTCCATGCCTTGGTGTCCGATTTTGTGCAAGAGTAGTCTGCCTGCGGGACAAAGATAGCTTTTTTGCCCGAATAGGCTTGCAGGAGCCCTGCAAAAAGCGCTAATTTTGTCTGAAACGTAAATCTGACCGCTTATGCTTAAATCGAGACTTTGTATCGCTTTTTTCGCTTTTGCCGTGGGGTGCGCCCCTGCGCAGAAGCCGCTTACCGACTATGTGAACCCCATGCTGGGGACGGCGACGCTGTGGGACAGCGTCGACCTTGGATTCAAACCCACCAAACGGACGTGGGGCGCCGAGGTTTTCCCCGGATCGTCGCTGCCCAACGCCATGGTGCAGGTCAGCCCCGTCACCAAGTTCCACAGCGGTGCGGGCTACCAGTATGAAGATTCCGTGATCTACGGTTTTACGCACACCAACAAGGGGCACTGGAACCTTTGCCATATTCCCCTGCTGCCCGTGACGGGGACGCCCACGCCGGGCGACTACTGCTCGCCGTTCAGCCACGAGCGCGAATCGGCCGCCCCGGGCTATTACCAGGTATTCCTCGACCGTTACGGTGTCGATGCACAGCTCAGCTCGACGCTGCGCTGTGCATTCCATAAATATACCTATCCCGCGGGTGCCGCGGCCTCCTTGCTGGCAGACCTGCAGCGTTCGAACGAGCATGTGCGTGCGTGGGATATCCGCAAGGAGGGTGATAACGTGTTCGCCGGCTGGCAGCAGACCGGCGAGAAGATGTATTTCTACGCCGTGGCGAACCGCCCCGTGACCGGGATAGAGCCCGTCGTCGAGGGCGACCGCGAGGTGCGCATCGTGCGTTTCGGCGAGGGTGACGGGGCACTGGAGCTCCGGATCGGGTTCTCGTTCGTGAGCGAGAAGAACGCCCGCGAGAACCTCGAGGCCGAGATGCTCGGCAAGAGCTTCGCCGAGGTGCGCTCCGAGGCTACGGCGACGTGGAACGACCTGTTGGGGCGGATCCGCGTCGAAGGCGGCACGGAGCGGGAAAAGGGGCTGTTCTATTCGAGCCTCTACCGTTCGTTCCTCTGGCCGGCGCTGCGCAGCGACGTGAACGGTGAGTTCACCGATGTCGACGGAAAGGTCATCAATCCCGGTTTCCGTTACTATACGGGCCCGTCGTATTGGGACGACTACCGCAATAAGCTGATCCTGCTGGGGATGCTGGCTCCCGATGTGGCGGCCGACGTCATCAGCTCCGATGTCGACAAGGGCGAGAAACGGGGCGGGTTCATGCCCACGTTCTTCCACGGCGACCACGCTTCGGCGTTCGTGGCCGGGACATACCTGCGCGGCAACCGCGGCTTCGACGTCAACCGTGCCTACAACCTCGTGCTGCGCAACGCTACGGTACAGGGCCCGAGCCGCCCCTGGCTCGACGAGTATGTCGCCAAGGGGTACATTTCGGAAATGGACGTCGAGAACCCTGTGACGTGGACGGTCTGTAAGGCCGCCGTCACCAAGACGCTGGAGTACAGCTACGACGACTATGCGGTCGCCCTGCTGGCCGATGCGCTGGGCGATAAGGAGAACCGCGACATGCTGATGAAGCGCACGTCGAACTACAAGAACCTCTTCGACCCCTCGACGGGGCTGATGCGCGGGCGCCTCGAAAACGGCGAGTGGATCACGCCCTTCGACGACCAGTATCCCTACTATGAATATATGTACCGCGAGGCGAATGCCTGGCAGCAGGCGTTCTTCGCACCGCACGACACCGAGGGGCTGATCGGCCTCTTCCCGAGCCGCGAGGCGTTCGGCGAACAGCTGGACAAACTCTTCTCGATTCCGTGGAAAGGATACGAAGTGGACAACCTCTCGTGCTTCATCGGCCAGTACTGCCACGGCAACCAGCCCGACCACAGTTTCCCGTACCTCTATTATTTCATCGGTCGCCAGGAGCGTTCGCAGGAGTTGTTGGATTACATTCTCGACCGCTTCTACGGTATGGGGCCGGAAGGGCTGGCGCTGTGCGGTATGGACGATGCGGGCGAGATGTCGTCGTGGTACGTATTCAATGCCATCGGCCTTTACACCTATTCGCCGGCCGACCCCGAATATATCGTGACCGTGCCGCTGTTCGACAAGGTGCAGGTCGCGCTGGGCGACGGCAACCGCTGGACGATCCGCCACGACGGTCAGGGGCGTAAGATTACGGGCATCACCTGCGGCGGCAAGCCCGTCGACGGTTGGTTCGTGTCGCACGATGCGCTGAACAAGGGCGAACTGGTGATCGCGACCTCCGAAAAATAACGGCGCGGGGCGCGGGGATGCCCCCGCGCCTTTCGCCTCCCTCGGGCGGGAGCTTGGGCTGCCGGCCGGAAGGTGCCGGAAGGTGCCGGAAAGTGCCGGAAAGTGCCGGAGCCGGGAAGGTGCAGCCGGGTGCCCGTGCCCGGGATGATCGTTGCATGAAGCGGCGGCAGGAATACCCCTGCCGCCGCTTCATGTCGTTTCTATGGGGTTGGGGTGTTGTTGGGGTTGGCGGGGCCCGGCTGCTGTTCCGGCCGTGCGGGTCAGGGCTTTTCGGCCCAAATGCGGATGGTCGGGCTTTGCACGTGCACGCCGAATTCGGCGGCTTTGGCGAGTATGCGCCGCGCCAGTGCGGCTTTCTCCGTATCGGGAGCATAGCGGAAATAGGCTTCCGCCGCACGGACGTGCTCGGCGTCGACGAGCGGGAATTCGCGCGTTTCGGGGATGCCGAATGCCGAATCGGGAAGTTCGTGCCGCTCTGCGGCGGTGAGGCGGTCGTGCGGTTTGGTCTGTGTCGTCATGGCTGTTGCAGCATTGGTGTTGTTGCGGGGATACGCAAATTCCCGGCCAGCCACCGCTTTTTCGCACAGCGGCTGCTTCGTTGCCCAATGTGCTTCGCCCGGTGACGGCGCTTTACGCGATGATTGTGGCGACGATGCGGCGGCCCGGGGCGCGGTTACGGAACTCGCAGAGATAAATCCCCTGCCAGGTGCCGAGGTTGAGCCTGCCGCGGGTGACGGGAATGGTGAGTTCGACGCCCGTGAGTGTCGATTTGGCATGTGCGGGCATGTCGTCGTCGCCTTCGAGCGTATGGGTGTAGTAGGTCTCGCGTTCGCCTACCAGCCGGTCGAAGATCGCCCCGAGGTCGTTACGCACGTCGGGGTCGGCGTTTTCGTTGATCGAAAGCCCTGCGGAGGTGTGCTTGACAAAGAGGTGTACCAGTCCGGCGTCGGGCAGCGGCGGGAGGTGGGACAGTACTTCGTCCGTAACCAGGTGGAACCCGCGGCTGCGAGGCGTGAGTGTGAATTCTGCTTGCTGAACCATGGTGGAATATTGATGTACGTGTGCAAAGGTACGAAAAATTGCGGGCCGCCGTGTCCCGGGAACGGGTATATGTTGCCGCCGGGGTCGGGCATGGTACGGCAGCGGGAGATTATGCATCGAAATATTGGAAAATCCGGTATTTATTTTGATCTTCGCAGTACTAAATGCCGCTATCATGTCCGCTATCCTGAATTTCCTGTTCCCGGGGGAACCCCGGGATTCCCGCAGCTCGTGGCTGTTGCTTGCCGCGCGTGTCGTTTTCGGCCTGCTGCTGATGTCGCACGGCATCGCCAAGTTGCAGAACTTCGAGGTGCTCTCGGCGACGTTCCCCGATCCGCTGGGTGTCGGGAGCTGGGTGTCGCTCGTGCTGGCCGTTTTCGGGGAGGTCGTCTGTGCGGCCGGGTGTGTGGCCGGGTTATTCTACCGGCTGGCGCTGATCCCGATGGTCTTTACGATGTGTGTGGCTTTCTTTGCGGTACACGGCGGCGATCCCTTTGCCGCACGTGAGCTGGCGCTGGTTTACCTGGTTGTCTTCGTCCTGATGTACGCTGCCGGCCCCGGGCGCTACGCCGCCGATACGCTCATTGCACAACGAATCCGTGCGCCGAAGCGTTAGCCCCGGTTCTTGCTGAGGGTGGGGAGGATAGTAGGTGTGCCGTGAACCCGTTTCGTCCCCGACTTTCGGCCTGTCGGCCGCTGCATGGAAACGATAAAGGCAGATGCCTTTTATCATCTGCCCTCAGCTTTTTGCGGTCATAGACCTTTTTCGACTTGTGTACCCGGCTGAAACTGACCGGGCGGTCGTGATTCCCGATCTCGGCCTCACGGCTTGCCCTGCGGTTGGCCTTGAGGTAATCACGCAGTCCGTTCGTCTTTGTTTTCATCACTACATCGGTTTTACGGGGGCAAAGATAATCGGAATATTTTAAGGGGGAGCGCCCTGAGGCTAATTTCCCGCTTCGGTGCCGTATTATGCCTGCTGCAGGTCGGCGAACCAATAGGAATAGCTCTTTTCCGATCCGTCGTCAAGGCGGATGCGGTAACTTCGGCGCAAAGGCGTGCCGAGCCGGAACGGGACGGGGGTGCGGAAGATCGGCCCGTCGTAACAGAATGTGTGGTATTCGCCGTTCTCGCCGTTGGGATCGACGCCCGCAGGCAGCGAGGCGATGAATGCGGGGTCTATTTCCTGCCCGATGGCGTCGGCACCGAGGCTGTCAGCCATCGTGGTGACGATGACCGTCCTGAGCCCCGAGGCGAGGAAGTCGTGCATCACCATGCCGGAGGATTCTCCCCAGAGCGGTTCCGCGACCCCGATGCCGTGGGGTGCGAGCTGCCTCTCGCGGTATTTGCGTACGTCGTGTAGGAAGATGTCCCCGAAGATGAAGCAGGTTACGCCCTGCGCCTTGAAATGCTCCACGGCACGGGACATGGCGGCGCCGTAGTCCTCCATATTGCCTTTCGGGGTGAGGTCGACGATGTGCAGGGGGATGCCGATACTGTCGGCCTGTGCCTGCAGCAGGGCGGTCGGGATGCCGTGCATGGTCGAGCGGTGCGTGTCTCGGTTTACGGTCGTCAGCAATGCGACGATTTCGTATTTGCCCGACTGCATCGCCCGCAGCAGGGCATGGGCGGAGTCCTTGCCGCCGCTCCAGTTGAAAACCGCCTTTATCCGTTCCATGTCACATGTCCGGCGTTGTGGAAGAATCCGCAGACGAGGGTCAGGTATTCGGGCAATTTGCCGTCCGTGCCCCACTTCAGGTAGATGCCGAAGAGCTCGGCGGTAGTTTTGCCGATGTCGAATCCGCAGGCTTCGAGCGACGGGCGCACCAGTTCGGGGTGTCGGCAGGGCTTCCCGTCGGGACGTGTGCAGGTGCCTTCGGGGCAGTGGAGGCATGTCCCGACGTAGGCGAACGATAGGCCGCCGTACTGCCGTTCCATCCCGAGCAATTGCTGTTCGAGGCGTCTGCGTTCGAGCAGGATCAGCCGTCCGGCTTCCGACGAGGGGAGCCCCTGCTTTTGCGGAACGATTTTCGTAACGGTGAGCAGTGCCGTGGCGTAGCCGGAAAGGTACCTCCCGACGCTGAATCCGAAAGGGGGGCATCCCCAGCTGCGCCCGTAATTGGGGCAGGCGCGGCAGTAGTCCCCGATCCGTTCGGCATCGCGGAAACGGGCGATGTAATCGGCAGCGGGAAGTTCTGCCGAAAAATCCCGGGCCGTATATGGAAGCGAAATATCCACGTGGTAAAAATAGCGGTTTTACCGTGCCGTGGTGCCGGTTTGTGAAAATAATCCGGATTTCCGGACAATTTTTCGGAATAATCCGCTATATTTGCTTCAGATTTGGTTCTCCGCTCCCCGTCGCGGGAGGGTGTGAAAAGGGAATCGGGTGCAAATCCCGGACAGTCCCGCTGCTGTGAAGCCCCGTGACGTTCCGAATATCTCAGCCACTGCCCCGCGGGGCGGGAAGGCTTCGGGACAGGGGTCAGTCAGAAGACCTGCCAGATCGATTCGTTGTCGGAAAGTCTCGCGGACTGGGCGTCTGGTTTCGGTCGTATGATGCTTTGGGATTTTATGCAATCGGCGTTTTGCAGGGATTACTGTCCTGTTTTTCGATGCGAGGTTTATGCGGACTGCCGGGCGGATCCGGACGTATTCCCGTAAGCCGTGCGGCGGAAATTTTGAGAATTGACAAACCGGAAAGGCATGGTAATATGGAACACGATGCTGTAATGAATTTTGGGATGCGGCCATGTCTTTTGTAAATAACGATGGTTATGAATATCGTACTGTATGGAGTATCGGCGGAAATCGCCGGGAAAATCGCCGGGAAATACGGCCTCAAACTGATAAGTACACCCGATAAGTTCCAGCCTTCGGGAACCGTGGTGCTGGTGCCGCCTATGGGCACCCCGCGGCAGTTGCTCGCTTTCTACAATGCCATGCTGCGCCATGAGGACGACGTCGATGCGGTGATCGTCTGCGGTATCGAATCCTGCGAGGCGGCCAGCACGGTGCAGTATTGCACGCCCCCGGGGAAATTCTTCTCGCTGGGTGGTGACCTCGAACCCGAAGAACTGGAGTCGGAGTTGTACGTGATCCTCGATTCCCTGTTTGCGGAAGGCAATCAGATCAATTTCTAAGTCCCGAGGGCAGGTATCGCCGCAGTTGCGGTGCACCGTTCCCGGCCGGCATAATCCGGAATTATATCCTCCCGTGCGCGGGCGGAACTGTTGCGTAATTTCTGCGTGCCGGGCCGTTTCGGGTATGGGTGTCTTGAGGTCGGTGCGGGGCGCCGCATGGGGTTATACCCGCGTGCAGCGTCGTGCGGCCGCGGTGCCCGGCATGTCTGCTGTGGGCATTATTTTCATATGCCAAAATTTTATTTTCCCACGCAATGCTTTGAAAATATGTGCTTTAGCACTTCTTCGGAGGCTAACGAATTGCGTCCCGTGACACTGCCGACATGATGGATGACCTGGCGGATTTCTTCGCTCAGCAGGTCGGTCTGAAGGCTGTTGTTGAGCCCGTCGAGGGCCCGGCGGAGCGCATCGCCGGCGGCCGTGAGGGCTTCATAATGGCGGTTGTTCGAAACGATTGCGTCGCCGTGGTAGAGGGCTTCCGTATCCACAAAGGAGCGTAATATCCGGCGCAGGCTCTCTATGCCGTCGCCGTTGCGGGCTGAAATGCCGATCGTGCCTTCGGGCAGGGGGCAGTCCGGTGCCGTATCCGTTTTATTTACCAGCACCAGCAGTTTCTGGTCGGCACGGAGCGGGAATTCCGGGGCAACGGGCGCACCTGCGGCAAGGCGTGCCGCATCGGTCATGTAAATCACGATCTGCGCCCGCTCGATGCTCGACATCGTGCGCTGGATGCCCATCTGTTCCAGCCGGTCGTCCGTTGCGCGGATGCCCGCCGTGTCGAGGAACCGAAAGACGACCCCGTCGATGTTGATCCGCTCCTCGATGACGTCGCGTGTCGTGCCCGCGATGTCCGAGACCAGGACGCGCTCTTCGTTGAGCAGACGGTTGAGCAGGGTGCTCTTGCCGACGTTCGGGGCTCCCGTGATCGCTACGGCGACCCCCTCCTTGATGGCATTCCCGAGCGTGAACGAATTGCGCAGGGCGTCGATATGCGCCCCGATCCGCTGCATCGCCTCCCGCAGTTGCGCGCGGTCGGCGAATTCGACCTCTTCCTCCGAAAAGTCGAGTTCCAGTTCGAGGAGCGCAGTGAGTTCCAGCAGCTTTTCGCACAGTCCTTCCAGCGCGTCGGAATAACCTCCCCGCATCTGGTTCGCGGCGAGCGCATGGGCCGCGCGCGACGATGAAGCGATGATGTCGGCCACGGCCTCGGCCTGCGAGAGGTCTAACTTGCCGGCGAGGTAGGCGCGGATGGTGAATTCGCCCGGCCCGGCCATGCGGGCGCCGGAGGCGGTGAGCAGCCGCAGGATCTCGGAAACGATGTATTGCGATCCGTGGCAGGAGATCTCGGCGGCATCCTCGCCGGTGTAGGAGCGGGGTGCACGGAATACCGTGACCAGCACGTCGTCCAGTACGCGGCCGTCGTCCACGATCTCCCCGTAGTGTACCGTGTATCCTGCTGCTGCGGCCAGCGGTTTCCGGCCGCGGAAGATACGGTCGCAGATGCGCAACGCCTCCTCCCCGCTGATGCGGATGACGGCTAATGCCCCTCCTGCGGCGGTTGCCGGGGCTGCGATGGTATCGTGATCCCGGATCATGTTATCTTCCTTCGATGCGGATTCGCTGTCCCAGACGGAGTTTATGGGCGTTTTTGATGCCGTTCCAGCGCATCAGCTGCGCTGTGGTCACGCGGTAGCGGCGGGCGATGGCGCCCAGCGTATCGCCCTTCTTGACCACGTAGACCGTACCCGAGCGTTCCTGGCGTTTCTTGTCGATGTTCGCCGGGTTGATGTACTCCTTGAGGTAGGCCGAGTCTTTGGCGAAGATCGCAGGCTCGTTGGCGATGTATTGCGTGATGTTGCGCTGCGGCAGCACGAGCGTATAGGGTTTGGTCGTGGCCGGGATGATGTCGAGTTTGTATTGCGGGTTGAGCTGCCGCAGGGTCTCGATCGGGATGTCGATCGTCGAGGCGATCTGCCCGAGGTGCATCAGCCGGTCGATGCGGATGGTATCCGTGGCCAGTGGGATCGGGGATTCGGTGAGTTCGATGCCGTGCTGGCGGTGGTAGGCATAGGCGTACGAGGCGCCGATGAATGCGGGGACGTAGCCGCGCGTTTCGCGGGGCAGGTAGTCGTAGATGTCCCAGAATGTGCGCCCGTTGCCGCCGGAGCGGGCTATTGCCTTGTTGACGTTGCCCGGGCCGCAGTTGTAGGCGGCGATGGCCAGCGACCAGTCGTTATAGATAGCATAGAGGTCTTTCAGGTAGCGGCAGGCGGCCTGTGTCGAACGGACAGGGTCGCGGCGTTCGTCGACCAGCGAGTTGACTTCCAGTCCGTAGCTTTTGCCCGTCGAGGGCATGAACTGCCACAGGCCTACGGCGCCCATCGGCGACACGGCCGTGGTGGAAAGCGCCGATTCGATGATCGGCAGTGCCCGCAGTTCGACGGGGAGCTCCTCCTTGAGCAGTTCGTCCTCGATGAGCGGGAAATAGTACTGCGACATGCCCAGAATGCGGCTGATCGTGCCGTAGCGCGAATCGGTGTAGCGGTTGATATAACCCCGTACGATGCTGTTGTAAGGCAGCTGGATGGGCGAGACGAGCGCCCGCAGCCGCTGGATATAGACCGAATCGGGGGTCGTGCTTTCGGCCGTGCTGTCGACCAGGATGTAGTTGTCGAAAAATTCCTGGTAGGAATCCCCGCATTGCCGTTCGCGCCACACGGCGACCAGCGAATCGGCCTGTTCTGCCGTGAGCCCGAGCGTCATGTCGTCGTACTGCACCTCGGCGGGGTCGGGAAGTTCGGGCTCCTCCGGCTCGGGGGCGGCTTGCTGCTCGGCCACGGGGGCGGCCGGGGGTGTTACGACGGCTTCGGTCTTGTTTTTCTTCTTGTCTTTTTTGCGGGGGCGGCGGTCGAGTGCCGAGGCCGGGACGGCGACTGCCAGTAGCAGCAGTATGGTCAGGAGGGTTCTCATCGGTTAGAATTTGATGCTCATGTTGAAGCCGAATACCGGGCGGTTGCCGCCGAGCGAGGGCACGTAGGTGTAGTCGACCATCGGTTCGAGGTTCATCGTCAGGTCGTCCGAGATGTCGTAGTCCTTGAGGTGGGCATCGACGTGGGCATCGACGATCTGTAATACGTACAGGCCTGCGGAGATGATGATGCACAGGTCGCGGTTGCGCCGGAAGTTGTTGCGCAGGTTGCGGATATAATCCGCCGAATAGCGGCCGTGGAATTCGTCGGTAGGCCCGTCAGGGAATTTGTCGGGGTTCTGTTCGTACTCGTTCAGCAGCCTGTACGCCTTCTTGAAACGCTGGTAGCCGCGGTTGTTCCAGTCGATGCAGTAGATCATCGCCGCGAAACCTCCGACCACGAAGGGGACTTTCCAGTAGCTTTTGTTGTAGATCTGCCCCGCGCCGGGGAAGATGCAGGCCAGCGTTGTGGCCTTCTTGACATTCGACACGTCGTTGGTCGAGTAGTTTACCGCCGCATCGCCGATGAAATAGATGTACGAGGCGACGGTCAGTCCCAGGTAGACCTGGCGGCGGGTGTTGCTGCGGATCATCTTGGCCTGCAGTGCGTCCAGTTCGGGCGTACGCGTGAGGTTCTTGTCGGTGTAGGCGTCATACTCCCGCTTGAGCGGCTTGTATGTCCTGTTTTCGTTGATGTAGAGCGCCAGCCCCGCTCCCACCGTACCGTAGAGTATGGGCAGTTTCCAGTATTGTTTGTTGTATATCTGTCCGTAGCCGGGCAGGACGGTCGAGATCCAGCAGACCTTCGAGAGCGACATCGAGTCGCTCATGAGCCAGCCTTTCTTGTGCCGCATGGAATCCGGTTCGGTCTTGATGCCGGCCAGCCTGAGCCGCATGAGCGAGTCCGTGGTGCGGATGTCGTCCGTACGCAATGCCGTCACGGCGAGTGAATCGGCCGTGAAGTCCAGTGTCAGGAGCGAGTCGAGTTCGCGCGTGAGGGCGTTGTTGGCCAGCGAATCGCTCTTGTGGCGCAGCGAATCCGGCTTGACAAACATGCCGCCGCGTACGATGGTGCGTCCCCCGCGGTGGAGCTGTGCCTCGGCGGGGAGCCACAACATGAGCGCTGCGAGCATCGGCAGCAGGTGTCTGAACCGGATACTTACCATATTATTTAATGCGTCCCGAAAACCGTTCGATGAACTGTTCGATATCCTTGTCGTCGCCGAACCCGATGACGATGCGCCCGCCGCCGTTCTTCGAGCGTTTGATGCTGATGTCCTGCGAGAAGAACTTTTCGAGTTGCTCCACCAGCCGCGAATAGCTTTCGGGATACTCCTCGTCCTCCACATTCTGTGCCGCTGCGGCCGGTTGTTCGGTGAGCGAGCGTACCAGCTCCTCGGCCTGGCGTACCGAAAGGCCTTTCTTGATGATGCGTTTGAGCACGCGTACCTGCGTCCCGTCGGGGGCGCCGGCGATGGCTTTGGCGTGCCCCATCGAGATGAGCCCCTCCTTGAGCGCCAGCTGCACCTCGTCGGGCAGCTTGAGCAGCCGCATGTAGTTTGAGATGGTCGAGCGTTTCTTGCCCACCTTTTCCGAGAGGGCGTCCTGCGTCAGGTTGCACTCGTCGATCAGGCGCTGCATTCCGAGCGCGATCTCTATGGCGTTGAGATCCTGGCGCTGGATATTCTCCACGAGGGCCATGGCGTGCAGGTTCTCGTCGTCCACCTCGCGGATATAGGCCGGGAGGCTCGTCAGGTCGGCGCGCTGCGCCGCACGCCAGCGGCGTTCGCCGCTGATGATGATATATTTCCCGTCGCCGGATTTCTTGACCGTGATGGGCTGGATGACCCCCAGCTGGCGGATCGAGTCGGCCAGTTCGTCGAGCGCCTCCTCGTCGAACTGCGTACGCGGCTGCGTGGGGTTGGGAATGATCTCCGTGATGTCGATCTCGGACATCTGGCTCATCGGCTTGAGCTTGGCGTCGACGGCGTCGGTGCCGAATATGGCGTCCAGTCCGCGCCCTAATCCCTTCGGTTGTTTCATTTCGGTATGTTATTTTCTCGGTTTGCGGTTGCGCTTGAGGAATTCCCGGGCCAGCGTGAGATAGTTCTCCGAGCCGACGGCGCCCGCGTCGTAAAGCATGACGGGCTTTCCGTGCGAGGGTGCTTCTCCCAAACGGATATTGCGCTGAATTATTGTGTCGTAAGCCAACGGCCCGAAATGTTCGCGTACCTCGTTCACGACCTGGTTGTTCAGGCGGTTGCGCATATACATCGTCAGCAGGAAACCCTCGATGTCGAGCGCCGGGTTGAGGCCGCTCTTGACCTTGCGGATGGTGTTCAGCAGCTTAGAAAGCCCTTCGAGGGCGAGGTATTCGCACTGCACGGGGATGAGCACTGTATCGGCGGCCGTGAGGATATTGACGGTGGTGTAACCCAGCGAAGGGGAGCAGTCGATGAAAATGTAGTCGAACCTTTCACGCACGGCGTCCACGATGCGCTTCATCACATGGTGGGCGTTCTCCAGTTTGGGCAGCTCGGTGTCGGCTGCTACCAGGTCTATCGACGAGGGCAGCAGCCACAGGTTCTTCACGTCGGGGCTTTGCAGGATGACCTCTTCGGGTTTCCTGAGCCCGGCGATGCACTCGTAGATGCCTTCGAGGTTTATGTCGAAGCCCAGTCCGGAGGTGGCGTTGGCCTGCGGGTCGGCGTCGAGCAGCAGCACCTTCTTGCCCAGCAGGGCCAGCGATGCTGCGAGGTTGATGGCCGTTGTGGTCTTGCCCACGCCGCCTTTCTGATTCGCTAAAGCGATAACCTTTGCCATGTTTCAATCGGGTTTATAATCGGGCAAATTTAATGATTTAAAATGGAAATCCATAACCGTAACCGAAATTTGCTGATCTTTTCGGGAAATGGGCTGCGGCCCCGCCGGCGCAAATAAATTTGCTTTTGCCCTTGACTTGCACTATCTTTGGGCTCGGAACGAATTGATAGCAACAGCCTGTTATGACAGAAAAAAAACAAGGGGTTCCCGTGCAGGAACCCGTGCCCGCCGAAGAGCCTGCAAAGGCGGGGGACAATAATAAGATATGGCACTACAACGGAAAATTCCCCGTGGTGGTGGACTACCTGGTTTTCTTCGGCATCTTCCTGCTGGCGCAGGGCCTGGGGACTGCCGTGGCATGGCTGGCGGGGTGCAAATGGCCCGATCCGGAGCTGCTGGCCAGCCCCGACGAGGCGATAAGCACGGCGGAGCAGATCGCCGCCGGGCATTTCAATGCCATGACCTATTTCGTGTCGATGTCCGTGACGCTCGCGGGATTCCTCTTCTACCGCAGGCGAAGGCACGGCCCCACGGTCGTGGCGCGTTTCTCCCGGCGCGGGCTGAATCCCGTGCTGTTGCTCTGGGGGGTGTTCTTCATGCTCTCGACCTCGGTCGTGCTGGAGCCGTTGCTGAGCCTGATGCCCGAGGTGCCGAACGTCTACGGGCGCGGGGCGTGGGCGATCGTGACGGTCGTGGTGATGGCCCCGCTTTTCGAAGAGGTGATCTTCCGCGGCGTACTGCTCGAATCGACGCGCGTGCGGTACGGCGTGGTGGCCGCATGGCTGCTCTCGTCGGCCATCTTCGGCATCGTGCATGTCCATCCCACGGTGGTGGTGAACGCTTTTGTCATGGGCCTGGTGCTGGCCTTCATCTACCTGCGCACCGATTCGCTCTGGTCTGCGATCATACTCCATGCAATCAACAACGGCATAGCCTACCTGGCGCTGATTGCCGGACACGGTAATTCCATGCTGATCGACATGGTCGGCAGCCGGACGCTTTACGTGCTGTTTTATATTGCGGCGCTGGCTGTCTTCGCCGTTTCGGGTTACATGATGCTCGTGTCGCTGCGCCGCCTGAAGGCCGAGGAGAAAAATCGCGGCGCGGCGTAATAATCTGGGCGGAGGCTGCGTTAGTTACGAGTAAAAACAGTATCTTTGTCCTCCGGATTATGACTTTGCGAACGAAAATAGCGGTCGTGGCGGCTACATTGTTCCTGGGCGGTTGCCAGGAACTGCCCGGCTATTTTGCCAGCGATACCACGCTGGCGCGGGCGGGCGGCAGCGAACTGAAGATGCGTGATGTCGAGTCGGTAGTTCCGAAAGGGGTTACGGGCGAGGACAGCGCGGCCTTCATGAAGGTCTATATCGACCGCTGGGTGCGCAAACAACTCAAATTGCAGGAGGCCGAGATCCTTTTTTCCGCCTCGGCGGACGATATCGACAAGATGGTCGAGGAGTACCGGCAGGCGCTGCTGATCCGCAAGCTGGATCAGCATTACGTCGACCGCAGCATCGACACGACCTTCACGGAGAACGAGATCGCGGCCTATTACAACGCCCACAAGGCCGATTTCCGGCTCGACCGTACGTTGGTCAAAGGGCGGATCGTGCAGTTCGGCGAAGGGTACCGCCAGGCGCGCAAATTGCGGGAGCTGATGGGGACGAAGAGCGAAGCCCGGCAGCAGGATTTCCGGGACATATGTGCGAAGAACGACTTTACGGTCACCGATTTCAGCGACCAGTGGGTGGATTTCCCGGAATTTCTGAGTTACCTGCCTACGCTCCGGTCGCAGAACTACGACCCGGTGCTCGCATCGACGGCCGTGCAGGAGATGCGCGACAGCCATTCGCACTACTATTTCCAGATCGACGCCGTGCGCCGCGAAGGGGAGCCCATCCCGCTCGAACGGCTGCGGGGGACGATCCGCCGCATCCTCTTCAACCAGCGCCAGAGCGAGATCATCCGCAGCCACGAGGAGGAACTCTATAACCGTGCGTGCGAAGGCGGGAGCATAAAGATTTTCGAAAACGAGAATACAAACGATAAAGAAAAAGAATAATGTTGAAAAAAGGTATGCTGGGGGCGGCTTTCGCCCTGCTCGTTGCTGGGGCCGGGGCGTTCGCGCAGAAACAGCAGGTGATGCTCGACAAGGTGGTCGCCGTCGTAGGGTCTTCGTCCATCCTCCATTCCGAAGTGGCGGAGTATGCCCGGCAGCTCACGGCCCAGCGCCGTGCCGAAGGATATACCTCCGACCGTGATCCGATGAACGAGGCGCTCGAGGCACTGATGACCCAGAAACTGCTCTTCAACCAGGCGCAGATCGACTCGGTGAAGATCAATGCGGGCGACATCGCCACGCATGTGGAACAGCAGATTCAGAACATGATCGAAACCGAGGGGTCGATCCCCAAACTCGAGGCCAAGCACCACATGGCCATTTTCAGCATCCGCGAGAACATGCGCCAGCGCTATGAGGAGCAGTCGTATGCCTCTTCCATGCAGAGCGAGGTCGTGAGCAAGGTATCGGTCATTCCCGGCGAGGTCGAGCATTTCTACAAGTCGATCGACAAGGACAGCCTGCCGACCGTGGCCGAACAGTATGTCTACGCCCAGATCACCCGTTTCCCCAAGTCGATCACGCAGGCCAAGCAGCGCACGCGCGAGCGCCTGCTCGACATGCGCGAACGGATCATTACCGGCAAGGCGAAATTCGAGAACCTGGCACGCATGTATTCGCAGGATCCCGGGACGATGATGCGCGGCGGCGAGATGGATCCCACCGAGCTCAACGGACTGGAAGCACCGTTCGCCGACGCCCTCGAGAACATGAAGCCGGGGCAGATATCGGAGGTCGTCGAGACCCGCTACGGACAGCATATCATCCAGTTGCTCGACAAGCGCGGCAGCCTCTACCATTTCCGCCATATCCTGCTGCGCCCGGTCTATACGATGGACGAGCTCAACGAAGGGGTCGTGTTCCTGGACAGCATCGCCAACCAGATACGCAAGGATTCCCTCTCGTTCGACAAGGCCGCCCTCCAGTTCTCCGACGACGCCACGTCGAAGATGAACGGCGGTATCGTCTCGAACCACGACATTCTGGAGCGTTTCAATGCCTTCGAGGCGAAGCTCACCGTGACGAAGTTCCTGCGTGAGGATTTCGCGCACTTCGGTGCACTTGACGACTACAATGCCTTGATCCGCCTCAAACCGGGCGAGATTTCGCCTGCATTCCTGACCGAGGACATCATGGGCAACCAGCTGGCCAAGATCGTCAAACTGGTGGAGATCATTCCCACGCATGTCGCATCGCTCAACGAAGACTACCTCCGGCTGGAGGAGATGGCGCTCAATGCCAAGCAGGAGCGGGTGTTCAAGGAGTGGCTGACCAAGAAGATCGACGCCATGTACGTTTACATCGACCCCGAATTCCGCGACGGGGAGTTCGAGAATAAAAGCTGGGTGAAATAAACCGTGCGCAGGCTCTTTACCATAGCTGCCGTCGTGCTGGCTGCGGGCAGTGTGATTTTCGCCCGCAGCGGGATGCAGGCACCCGGCCAGGAGCCCGAGCCCGAGAAGAAACTCATCGACCTGAAGTCGGACAACATGGGCCCCATAGCCCCCGGCGACTCGGTGATCTTCCTGGTCGGCAATTTCGCCGCGCAGCATAACGGCGCTGTCATTACGTGCGACAGTGCCGTGCGTTATTCGGACATGCGGATCGAGTTCTTCGGCAATGTCCTCATCAACAAGAATACGACCTATATTTACGGCGACCGTGCCGAATACAACGGCGAGCTGAACGAGGCGCGGGTCTATTCCGACATCGTCAAGGTCGTCGACGGCGATGCCACGCTCTATACCTACCGGTTTGTTTTCAACACGAAGGAGAATATCGGCCAGTTCGCCGACGGCGGCGTGCTGATAAACCGGGACAATCGGCTCGAATCGGTGCGCGGCTACTATTATGCCAACACCAAGGATCTCGTTTGCGTAGACCGCGTCGAGATGCGTAACGACGAATACGAACTCAAGGGCGACTCGGTGGTCTACAACATGGCCACCGACAACGCTTTTTTCTTCGAGAATACCAACATCTGGAACAAGGACGGCGACTACCTCTATGCCGACCGGGGCGCGTACGACAAGGCCGATACGCTTTACCGGGTTACGCGCAACGGTTATGTGCTGACTGAGAAACAGGAGATGTGGAGCGACAGCATCGACTATTTCCGCGCCAAAGACCACGTGGTGCTGTGGCGGGACATCCAGATCGACGATACGGAGCACAAAGTACTCGCCTTCGGCGATTACGGCGAGTATTGGAAGGAACCGGGCGATGTATTCCTCACGCGGCGACCCTCGGTGGTGAGCTACGACCTTACACAGGGCGATTCGCTCTTCATGCGTGCCGACTCGATGTTCCTCTTTACGGTCAATGAGAATGCCCGGCGCCGGGCTGAGGAGAAGGCCGCGGCCGATTCGCTTGCGCGTATGGGGGCCGATTCCCTGCAACGGCCCGATTCGCTGGGGCAGCATCCCGATGGATTGGCCGTCACGGCCGGCCCCGAGGGCGGACGTATTGTGCCCGGGCTGCGTCCCGGCAGTGCAGCCGATTCGCTTTCGTCGGCCGGTGGGACGGATTCGCTCGCCGCAGCTTTAGGCCCCGATTCGCCGGCGCATGGTTCGTCGGGGGCGGATTCGCTGCACATGGCCGATTCGCTCTCCGCGCCGGGCAGCCTGCCCGACTCGCTGGACAGGGCTGCCGATACGCTGACCGTTGCCCAGCGCAAGGCCCTGCTCAAGGAAGCGGCGCGCAAGGCCAAGGCCGAAAAGAAGGCCGCGGCAGCCAAAATCAAGAAGGCGCAGCTCGATTCGATAGCCGTCAGACGCAAGGAGAAGACCACGGCCAAACTGCTGTTGCAGAAGGAGCGCGAGGAGGCGCGTCTGGCCGCCCGGCGGCTGAAGGCTGCGTCGAAGCTCAAAGCCCGGCAGGCGCGTGCCGCCCGCAAGGGAAAGGTAATCCCGGTCGATTCGGCGGCCCTGCGCGAACTGGATTCGCTGATCGAGATGAACATGGCCGAACAGGATTCGCTGCTCAACCTGCTGGCAGATTCGCTGTTGTCCGACACGACGGCGATGGCGCTTCCGGCCGATTCGGTCGACTCGCTCGCCCTGCCGCGCGACAGCATCTACCGCCTGATGAAAGGTTACCGCGACGTGAGGATCTTCAGGTCGGATTTCCAGACCGTGTGCGACTCGATCGTGGCGATCAGCACCGACTCGACGATCCACCTCTATATCGACCCCGTGTTGTGGAATCAGAGCAACCAGATCACTTCGGACGTGATGGATATTTTCACCGAGCGGCAGCAGATCAAACGTGCCGAATTCACCGGTAGCCCGATGATGGCCAGTCAGCTCGATACGACACACTACAACCAGGTGGCGGGCAAGACTATGACCGCCTATTTCTACAACAACCAGATATACCGCAACGACGTCAACGGCAATGCCCAGACCATCTATTACATGCAGGACGGCGAGCCGCCCGAGATCACGATGATGGGCGTTATCGAGAGCGGCGACTGTTCATTCTATATCGAGGACAAGCAGGTGGTGCAGATCACCTACCGAACCGAACCGGTCTACAACTTCTATCCGATGGACGATATCCCGCCCACGCAGGATCTCTATCTGAAAGGCTTTAAATGGGAGGGGGCGCGGCGGCCAGTGCAGGCCGATGTGTTCGACCGCAGGATCCGACCTTCGCAGCGGAAGGAACGTACGCGGCTGCGTCATCCCGATTTCCCGATCATGATGCGCATCGAGGAGCATAAGAAACGCCTGATCGAACAACGCCGCTGGGCGGATCGCAACGACCAGGTCGACCCGCTTACCGTCGAATGGATGCGCGAACTGGGATACGAGGTAGGGCAGCCGCGCGAACCGCAACGTCCCGCGCCGCAGGCCGAATGACCGGTGCCGGAACTCTCTGCCGGGAATGCGGACGGTCTATGCAACCATACGGAAACCGTAACAAAAGGCGAAAAGCGAAAAACTTTTCGCCTTTTGTGTTATTTTTGCAGCCGGTTATTCGTCAGTTGGTTTTACACATGAAAAAAAGTCTGATTGCACTGGCATTCGGGACGCTTGCCCTGGGGATGTCGGAGTTCGTGATGATGGGCATCCTGCCCGATATTGCCCGCAGCCTCGGGGTTTCCATCCCCGAGGCCGGACACCTTATTTCGGCCTATGCCCTGGGCGTTTGCTTCGGGGCGCCGCTTACGGTGTTGGTGGCCCGGACGCGCCCGCTGAAACAGATACTGCTGGCGCTCACGGCTCTGATCGCCGTCGGGAACCTGTGCGCGTCGCTGGCGCCGAACTACTGGATGCTGATGGCGATGCGTTTCGTGTCCGGCCTGCCGCACGGTGCCTTTTTCGGTGTCGGGTCGATCGTCGCAGAGCGGGTGGCAGATGCCGGGAAGCGCACGGAGGCCGTTTCGATCATGATCGTCGGGATGACCGTCGCCAACCTGTTCGGCGTGCCGCTGGGCACTTATATCAGCAATGTGCTGTCTTGGCGCACGACCTTTGCGATCGTCGCCGTGTGGGGCGTGGTGGCGCTGACGCTCGTAAGGATGTGGGTGCCCCGCATGGAGCCGTTGCCCGATACGGGGCTGAAAGGGCAGTTCCGGTTCCTGCGCAGCCTTGCACCCTGGCTCGTGCTGGCGTCGGTGATGCTCGGCAACGGCGGGATCTTCTGCTGGTACAGCTATGTCAGCCCGCTGATGATCCATACCTCGGGTTTTACGGAGGAGAACCTTACGCTGATTATCATGCTGGCCGGTTTCGGCATGTTCGCGGGCAATATCCTCGGCGGGCATCTCTCCGACCGTTTTACGCCCGAGAAGGTCGTGCGTTTTACGCTGGCCGCGGCCACCCTGACGCTGCTCGGGATTTTCTTCGGGGCACATGTCCCTTACCTTTCCGTCATGCTGATGACGCTCTGTACGGGTTGTCTGTTCTGTGTCTCGTCGCCCCAGCAGTTGCTGATCCTGGAGAATTCGCGTGGCGGCGAGATGCTCGGCGCAGCCCTCGTGCAAGTGGCTTTCAACCTGGGCAATGCACTGGGTGCCTATTGCGGGGGCCTGCCGATCGCCCACGGGCTGGGCTACGAATATACGGCGTTGCCCGGTGCGGGTTTCACCCTGTTGGGGCTGCTGGCGGCCGTGGTTTATATCCGTAAATATCCCCGCCATGCGAAGCGATAACGGTGCGGAGCTGTTTCCGGTGGTCGACGAAGCCGGGAACGTGATGGGGGCGGCGACGCGTGCCCAATGCCACGGCGGCGGAATGTTGCTGCATCCCGTGGTGCACCTGCACCTGTTCAATTCGCGGGGCGAGTTATACCTGCAACGGCGTCCCGTGTGGAAGGATATCCAGCCCGGGCGCTGGGATACGGCCGTGGGCGGGCATGTCGACTACGGCGAGACGGTGGACGACGCATTGCGGCGCGAGGTGCGCGAAGAACTCGGTGTGACGGGTTTCGTACCCGAACGCGTGGCGGTGTACGTGTTTCGCTCGGAGCGCGAGCGCGAATTGATCTATGTCCACCGCACGGTGTACGACGGGGAGGTCGTCCCGAGCGACGAGCTCGACGGCGGGCGTTTCTGGAGCCGGGACGAAATCTTTGAAAATCTCGGCAAAGGCGTCTTCACGCCCAATTTCGAGGGCGAGGTGGAACTGGTACTCGGGGTATAGTTTTTTTTCGTATATTGTAACTTGGAAACCGACAATGAAGCGACTGTCCTGTATGCCGCAGGGCATTGTCCAGCACTGACCGGTGCGAGGCGCAGGGATTGGTGCCGTTCCACAGACGCATGTTCTATGGTGATGGCTGTCGCCGGATTTTTGCCTTCCGCAGTCGTTATCCTGTCGCCGGGGTTTCCGTCGCTGATGATTACAAAGGCCGTTAGGTCTGAAATTTGATAGAAATACCGTATGCAGTCTCTCCTTACACGTTGGGCCGACGCCCTGCTCGCATGGCTCGGGCTCACTTCCGCATTGAATAACGGCTGGGATCGTTGGGTGGCTTTCGCCCTGGTGGTGCTGTCCGTCGTGCTTCTCGATTTCCTGTGCCGTACGGTGCTCGTGCGCGGGATTAGGCGCATCGTGATGCGCACCAAAGCCACGTGGGATGACGAACTGTTCAGTTCCGCCGTGTTGAGCCGGCTGTGTAATATCGTCAGCGCCATCGTGCTGGTCATCGTCCTCCCCGTGGTTTTCGATGAACAGTCGGAAGCCAGGACGATCGTCACACGACTGATACAGGTGTACATCGTCGTCACGGTCTTCCGTTTTATCAACGCCCTGCTTTATGCGGCCTTCAATATCGTCTCGGCGCGTCCTGCGTGGCAGAACAAACCGATCAACGGATTGCGCCAGACCGGGCAGGGAATCGCAGCGCTGATCTGCGGTATCCTCATCGTCTCGATCCTGATCGGCAAGTCGCCCGCCATTCTGCTCACCGGACTGGGCGCTTCGGCGGCCGTCATCATGCTGGTCTTCCGCGACAGCATCCTCGGCTTCGTCTCGGGCATCCAGCTTTCGGCGAACGACATGCTCAAGGTCGGGGACTGGATCACCGTACCCAAATACGGTGCGGACGGTTCGGTGATCGAGGTGTCGCTCACGACCGTCAAAGTGCAGAACTGGGACAATACGATCGTTACGCTGCCGCCCTACCTGCTGGTGAGCGATTCGTTCCAAAACTGGCGCGGAATGCAGGCGTCGGGCGGGCGCCGCGTGAAGCGTTCGGTGAACCTGGACATGACGAGCGTGAAATTCTGTACGCCCGAGATGCTGGCTCGATACCGCAACATAGACATCATCCGCGAATATATCGACCAGACCGAGCAACGTGTCGAGGAGTACAACGCCGCGCATGGCATCCGTCCCGGCGAACGCAAAATCAACGGCCTGCACCAGACCAACCTCGGGGTGTTTCGTGCCTATCTGGAACGATACCTGCGCGATGAGGTGCCTGTCAACAAGGGGATGACCCTGATGGTGCGCCAGCTGCAACCGACGGAGACGGGATTGCCGATGGAACTCTATTTCTTTACGGATACGGTGGTGTGGGTGGATTACGAGCGCATCCAGTCGGATGTCTTCGACCATGTGCTGGCCGTCATCCCCGAGTTCGACCTGCGGGTGTTCCAGAATCCGTCGGGAAGCGATATCGAGGCGCTGCGCTATCAGAGGCCGGAGCCGGACGTGCCGGCCAAACCGGATGTTACAGAAAAATCATCAGCATCACCTGAATGATAATTACCCGCAGGAACATGCAGAGAGGGTAGACCGTGGCGTACGATACCGACGGGTTGTCTCCCTCGATCGTGTCGTTGGCATAGTTCAGTGCCATCGGGTTGGCCATGCTGCCGCACAGCATGCCTGCGACCGACCCGAAGTCGATGCGCAGGATGCGCAGCGCGAAGATACCCAGCAATACTACGGGGACGAACGTCAGCAGGAATCCCAGCAGCAGCCATAGTGCCCCTTCGGGGCGCATGACGGTCTCGAAGAAGTGCGTGCCCGCCTCGAGCCCCAGGCAGGCGAGGTACATCGACAGGCCCAGTGCCCGGAGCATCAGGTTGGCGCTGTACGTGGTGTAGGTAATCATGTGAAGGCGCGGGCCGAACGTGCCGATCAGGATGCCGACGATGATCGGGCCGCCTGCCAGGCCGAGTTTTACGGGCAGGCTGATGCCCGGGATGCTTACGGGGATGCTCCCGAGCGTGAGCCCGAGGATCAGGCCGACGAAGACTGCCACGAGGTTGGGCTCTTCGAGGTTTTTCACGGCGTTGCCGAGTATCTTTTCCACATGCTTGATCGCTGCGGCTTCACCCACGACCGTCAGGCGGTCGCCCATCTGCAAACGCAGGTCGGGTGTGGCCAGCAGTTGCACGCCCGAACGGTAGACGCGGCTGATGTTGATGCCGTAATTGTTGCGCAGGCGCAGCGAGGAGAGCTTCTTGCCGTTGATTTCGGGGCGCGTCACGAGGATGCGCTGCGAGATGAGCTGGCTGTCGACGGCGTTCCAGTCGATGTTCTCCGTGTTCCAGTCCTTCTGTTCCTGCTCTCCGAAGATCAGGCGCAGCGCATCGGCCTCGCCCGGGGTGGTGATCACGAGGATGACGTCGTCCTTCTGTAGCGTCTTGTCGGAGGTGGGGATCGAAACCTTTCCTTCGCGCCATACGCGCGAAATGACGAAATGGTGGTGGCTCTGAGCGGCTATTTCGTGTACGCTCTTGCCGAATACGGCCGGGTTAGTCAGGTGGTAGCTGGCAATGAAGACGTTTTTCCGGTGTTCGGCGTCCGGCTCCGGCATGTCGGCGGGGCGGACGAAGAGCTTGCGGATGAAGACGATGGCCAGGATGACGCCCACCACGCCCAGCGGATAGGTCACGGCGCAGCTCAGGGCGGCGCCGCTGGAGTCGACGCCCATCTGTTGCAGCGCCTGCTGCGCCGCTCCGAGCGCCGGGGTGTTGGTCGTGGCGCCGCACAGGATGCCCGACATGTCGGGCATCGAGACGTGCAGCGTATAGCTCATTGCCACGGCCAGCCCCGTGCCGAGCAATACTACCGCAAGGGCGGGCGACATCAGGCGCAGTCCGTCGGCGCGCAGCGAGTTGAAGAAGCCGGGGCCGACCTGCAGGCCGAGGGCGTATACGAAGATGATGAGCCCGAAGCTCTCGGCATAGTTCAGCATCGCCGGGTCGATCGACAGTCCGAAATGCCCGGCCAGGATACCTGCGAAAAAGATGAATGCCACGCCCAGCGAGATGCCGAAGATGCGTATCCGGCCGAGGGCGATCCCGATCGTCGAAATGAGCGAAATAACCACGACGGCCTGCAGGGCCGAGTGTTCGACGAATAAACTTTTAAGCCATTCCATCCTTTCCGTTTGTGAATTTGCTGCAAAAGTAGGGCAAATTTTCCAGATACCCGCCTTTTTGCCGAACCTTTTGTGGGCTCATTGTGTCTGTGTGCAACATTTTCGGTCGGCTAGGTAAATCATTTTAGCTCCATGTTATGACAAAACAGACCTCGCACTATGCAGTTCAGGATAATTTACATATCTTTGCACTACCCTACTTCACACAGGGGATGGAGGGGGTAATTAGTGACGCAAAAGGGCTTCTGTGCCGGGTGGGAGTCTGAAAACCTTACCCGGTCGCTGCCGGAAAACTTTAGGGATTGGTTGTTCCGGACAGCATCAGGGCGGTCGATATCGGCCGCCCTGATTTGTTTATTATGTACGATCTGTTTACCTGCCCGGATTACAGTTTCAGCGGTTTTCCGCGGTAAAAATCCAGTATTTTCGAACGGAATACGAATTCGTATTTCGCCTGCACGAGTTCCGACTCGGCTTTTTCCATGCGGGTCTTGGCATCGTTGAAATCGAAAATGGTCGAACGGCCCGATTCCGCCTTCTGCTGTTCGTAGGCGAACGCTACCTCGGCTGAGGCGAGGGCTACGCCGGCCGAACGGTATTTGCTGTACGCCGCGTCGGCGTTGTACCACGCCTGTTCGATCTCCTTGCGCAGCGCCAGCTCGGCTTCGGTCAGCGCGAGCCGCTGGCTGCGGGCCGAAAGCTGTGCCGAGCGGATATTGTTGCGCGTGGCGCGGCGGTTGAAGATCGGGATGTTCATCGACAGTCCGACGTATTCGCGGCTGTTATGGCGCATCTGGGCCCAGAACTTATCGCTGTCGGCGCTGTACACCCCCGTGCCGTAGCCGCCTGAAAGCGAGATGGAGGGGTAGAGTGCCGATTTGGCAATGAGGACTGAATTCTCCGAACTTTCGAGCCGCAGCCGCTCCGCCTTGATATGCGGACGGTTTTCCACTGCATAGTTGTAGACCCCGTCTGCCGTGCCCAGCCGGTGCAGCGAGGCGAGCGTCACGCTGTCGAGCTCAGGAACCACGACGTCGAACCCTGCGGCGCTCTCGCGGTTGAGGGCCTGGCTCAGGTTGAGCAGTGCCAGTTGCAGGTCGTTGCGGGCCTGGGTCAGGCTCAGCTGGTCTTTGGCCATGAGCGCCTCGCTTTCGTACCGGGCCGATTCCGGCTGTTTGCCGGCGGCGACCAGTTCGCGACTCTGCGTGGCCTGCAGGGTGCTCAGGGCGAGCTGGCGTTCGGCAACGTCGGTGAGTTCCTTGTTGTAAAGTACCTCCAGATAGAGTGTCATGACGTTGATCGACACGTCTTCGCGGGCACGTTCCAGATCCTGCATGGCTGCGGCGAGGTCGAGCTTGCCGCCTTTGACCTGGCGGTTGATGCGCATGCCCTGGAATACGGGGATGCTGGTCGAGATGTTGAGCGATCCCGAGGTCTGGTTGTTGTCCTTATAAGTATTGTCGCTCGAGAGTACGCGGCCGAACGATGCGTCGCCTCCGATCGAGGCGTTCAGGTCGGGCAGGCGGCTGTATTTGGCCGTCGAGAGTTCCACCTCGTTCTGTTCAACCTGCAGGGCGCGTTGCTGCACGTCGATGTTGTTGGCCAGGGCATAACCGATGCAGTCGTCGAGCGACCAGGGGGTGCCGGGTGCCGGTGCTGCGGCGGCTTGAGGTGCAGCTGGTGCGGTCTGGGCCTCCGCGGACATTGCGCAGAGAGCGGCGGCAGCTGTACAGAGAGCGGCGAATAGGGTGCTGGTTTTCATGCTGCGGTGCATTTGGGGTTATTTCTTCTTGTCTTCCTTCGCGCCGCGGACTTTGTCGTCGGCGGTCACGCCTTTGGTAAGTTCGATGTTGATGCCGTCCGAAAGGCCTATCTTGACCTCGCGTTTGTCGAAGGTCTGCTCTGCGATGTCCTCGGCGCTGGTGAGCAGGTAGACATACGTTTTCTCACCCTCGAATTCGACGGTGCTCTCGGGAAGCGTGAGCACGCCTTCGCGGCTTTCGATCACGATGCTGGCGTTGGCACTGTACCCGGCGCGCACGAAGACGTCGGCGGGAATCTTCACGGCAGCCTTCACTTCGAACATGATGACGCCGTTATCCTCGGTCGCTTTGGGCGAAACGTACTCCAGGTTGGCATCCAGTTCGACGTTCTGCAGGGCGCCGATCGTCAGTTTCACGGGCATGCCTTCGTGCAACTTGCCGACGTCCGTTTCGTCGACGTTGCCCCGGAAGAGCATGTTCGACATGTCGGCTACGGAGGCGATGGTCGTACCGTCGTTGAACGTGTTGGCCTGGATCACCGAGTTTCCGACCTTGATCGGCACGTCGAGGATCATACCGTCGATCGTCGATCGGATCTGCGTGTTGCTGAGCTCCTTGTAGCGGCTGGTGATGCCGTTTTTGACGATCTCCAGGTTCTCCTTGGCGTTCTGCAGTTCCTCTTCGGCTTTCTGGAGGTCGGTGCGCCCCTGTTCGAACTCCTCGTCTGAGACGACGCCCTTGTCGTGCAGTGTTTCCGTGCGGCCGAATTCGCGGCGGGTCTGCGCCAGCGATATTTCGGCTACCGAAACGCGCGATTCGGCGCTCGAAAGCTGTCCCATCTCCGGCACGACCTTCACCGTGGCGATCACCTCGCCCTTGCGCACCATCTGCCCGGCCTCCTTGTAGACGTTGGAAACGATACCCGAAATCTGGGGCTTGATCAGCACCTCGTCGCGGGGTTCGACCTTGCCGGTGGCGACCACGAATTGTTTGAGCGTGTCGAGTTTGGGTTGTACGATCGTGTAGACTACCTTTACCGGACGGGTCTTCTGCCACAGGAACACGAACGTTCCGAGCAACAGCGCCGCAAAGAGCACACCCAGAAAGATTTTCAGAAATTTTTTCATAGCCGTAATCTATTGATTTAATTTAATTTATTCTTCACGTATTGCATCCACAGCCTTGATGCTCAGGGCCCGGTAGGCGGGGATGACGCCCGCCAGCAGGCTGCCGGCCACGAGGATGAAAAGCGCCAGCATACCTGTTCCGAACGATATTTGCCACGAGATTTCGGCACCCTCCTGGGCCACGGTCACCGCCTGGTAATAGATCGAATCGGCGACCGACAGCACCCCGACCGCGGCCGTGAGGCCGACCACCCCGGCGATGAAGGTGAGGATGAAACTTTCGGAGAGTATCTGCGAGATGATGGCCGTGGGCGGCGCGCCCAGGGCGCGGCGTATGCCGATCTCCTGCGTGCGCTCCTTGACCAGCACCAGCATGATGTTGCTCACGCCGACGATGCCGGCCAGCAGTGTCCCCAGGCCCACGATCCATGTCAGGAACCCGATGCCCCAGAAGAGGCTCATCACCTTGTCGAACATCTCGGCCGTGGCCATGCACCAGGCGGCTTTCTCGTCGTCCGGCGAGATCAGGTGCTTGGCGAAGATCACCGACTTGCAGGCGGTTTCGACCTCTTTGCTCGGGGTGTCCTCCCGGCCGGCGATGGCCAGCATGTGGATCGAGTTGCCCCCACCGTACATCTGCTGCGCGAGCGAGATCGGGGCTACGACCGTACGTTCGACGTTGCTGAACGACATGGCCGTGCTCTGGCGCCGCATGACGCCGATGATGGTGAAATAGCTGTTGTTGACTTTGATGACCTTGCCGGTCGGGTCTTCCATTCCCGGGAACAGGTCTTTCTGGATCTGGGTGCCGATGACGCAGACCTTGCGTTTCTGCGCCATGTCGACGTCGTTGATGAAGCGTCCGTAGATGATCTTCTGCGGGTTGATCTGCTGGTAGTCGGGCATGTAGCCCATCAACGAGTAGTCGCCCTTGCGTTCGTTGTAGCTGCAATGGATCTCCCCGCCCCAGTAGACGCCCGAGGCGTACTGCACCTCCTTGAGCCCCCGGACGTTTTCCACGTCGTCGTTGTTCATGCGCCACCAGCGGTTCTTGGGCATGCCCTTGTAGGGGAGAGAGGTCTGCGAAGGCTGTATGAGCAGCGTGTTGGTCGACATGTCGCCCAGCTGTGCCCGGAACAGACGTCCCAGCCCCATGCCGGCACCCAGCAGTACGGTAAGCATGAAGATGCCCCAGAAGACGCCCAGTGCCGTCATGATGCTGCGCTTGCGGTTGCGGGAGATCGTCTGCCATATCTCGTTCCAGCGGTCTGTATCGAAAAATCCCATGGCTTCTACTTGTTATAACGCAGGGCGTCGATTGTCTTGAGTTGTGCGGCCCGGTAGGCTGGGACGTAGCCTGCGATCAGGCCGGCGATGACCAGCACGACCGTCGCGCTGACCGCAACGCCCAGATCGAGCGTCGGGTTGAGGAAGATCGACGGCGCATGGCCGCCGCCCGTCTGCGGCGTCTGGTTGAGCATGTAGTTGACCCCTTCCATCATCGCCACGCCGAATACCATACCCAGGTAACCGAATACGGCGGTTATCATCACCGACTCGGTAAGGATCAGCCTGATGATCGACACGGGCTTGGCGCCCAGCGCCTTGCGTATGCCGAATTCGGAGGTGCGCTCCGTGACCGTCACGAGCATGATGTTGCTTACGCCGACGATGCCGGCCAGCAGCGTCCCCAGGCCGATGATCCAGACGAAGATGTTGATGCCTGCGAAAACCATCATGAAATTCTTGTAGGTTTCCATCGTATTGTCGAGCCAGATGGCGCTTTCGTCGTCGGGGGCGAAGTGGTGTTCGGCGGAAAGGCGCCGGATGACGCGCTTTTCGAACTCCTTCATCGCCTCGGTGGTGTGGACGCCCTTGATGGTGATGATGGCATTGTTTACTTCGGGGCTGTTGGCGTTGTAGAGCAGCTGTCCGGTGGTCAGCGGGATGTAACACGACGAACTGCTGCGCTGGGCGTCGCCCTTGTAGACGCCGACCACGGTGAATACCGTGCTGTCGAGCTTGATCCTTGCCCCCAGCGGATCGGCGCCCTTGAATAGCAGGGACTGCATGGCCTGGTCGATGACCAGCGACTTGCGGTATTCGCGGATGTCTGCGTCGTTGACGAAGCGCCCCTTTACGATCTCCACGCCCTCGATCTGTTCGATCTTGGGCAGCGAGCCGCGCAGCCAGACCTTGGTGTATTCGTTCCCGTAGGTTGCCGTATGGTTGTCGAACCACGAGTTGGCAGCCACTTCGTCTACCTCGGGGAATTCCCGGGCGAGGATTTCGAGGTCGCTGTTCCACAGGCGGATGCGGCGCCCCTTCTGGTAGCCCATGTAGGGCTTCGAAGTACGGCCGCCGTAGAGGTTGATCGAGTTGGTGGCGTAGTTGCCGAAATTGGAGGTTACGCCGTTCTTGAGCCCGTTGCCCGAGCCCAGCAGGATGACGAGCATGAAAATGCCCCACGCGACCGAGAAGCCCGTGAGGAACGTGCGCAGCTTGTTGCGGCGCACCGATGTCCAGATCTCCAGCAGCAGTTCCCTCATCGCTTTCCGAGTCCGGTTTCGGTGATACTGCTGATGACGCCGTCCGTAAGACGGATGATCTTGTCCGTCTGGTCGGCGATCGACTGTTCGTGCGTGACGCAGATGATGGTCATGCCCATATCAACGTTCACGCTGCGCAGCAGGTTCATCACTTCCTGCGAGGTGGCGCTGTCCAGTGCGCCCGTGGGTTCGTCGGCAAGGATGATCTGGGGCTTGTTGATAAGCGCCCGGGCGATGGCCACGCGCTGTTTCTGGCCGCCGGACATTTCGTTGGGCATGTGGTCGGCCCACTCCCTGAGCCCCAGCATGTCGAGGTATTCGAATGCCAGGGCGTTGCGTTTGCGGCGCGAGACGCCCTGGTAATAGAGTGGCAGGGCGACGTTTTCGACGGCGTTCTTGTAATTGATCAGGTTGAAGGACTGGAAAATATAGCCGATCATGTTGTTGCGCGCAGCGGCGGCCTGCGTTTCGCTGAGGTTCTTGATCAGCCGTCCGGCCAGGTAGTAACTGCCGCTGTCGTAGTCGTCGAGAATCCCGAGGATGTTCAGCAGGGTGGATTTTCCCGAACCCGAGGCGCCCATGATCGAGACCAGTTCGCCCTTTTCTACATCGAGGTCGATGCCTTTGAGCACGTGCAGGGGTGACCCATTATTATAGGTCTTGTTGATGTTTTCCAGCTTTATCATATTCAGTCTGCCGTTATAAAGCGGTTTGCGATGTTGAGGGTTACAATCTGTAAGCGGTGTGTGAGGCGCTTGGGACAAAGGTAATAATATAATCTTGAAAAACAATTTATTTTTATCGAAAATCAATAAAAAATTACCAAACACCAATAAATGTGGTTATAATATCGGCAAATGTAAGCAAAAAATACATACTATGCAATACAGAGTACTGAAAATCATATATTAATCTTTCCGACCTATATAATATAAAGGTGGGAAAACCCCGTTTTATGCGCATATCCCGGTAGGGTGGCCGGTGAAAATCCCCATAAATGGCGATTGCCGCCTGAGGCCCGAATCGCTATTTTTGCAGGCAAAAATTACGTTATATGTTAAAAAAATAACATAAACGGTTTATGGGTAATGCTTTTTCGTTATATTTGTTGCGTTAGGTCAAGCATATGAGGAAACTTTTACTACTGTTTTTATGCACGATTGTCCCGGCTGTCGTGTCGGCGCAGCGTCTCGACGTTACGGGACGGGTGCTTGTAAAGGATACCGGCAAGCCGATCGGACAAGCAGTCGTCGAATTGCCGCAGTCCGGATTGTGGGCCGTGGCCGATGCCGACGGAAACTTCACGGTGAAGGGAGTCCCGGCCGGGGAAACGCGTTTTGTCGTTTCCTGCCTGGGGTTCGTTACCACCGAAGCCGAGGTCGACGTGCGTACGGGGATGGGGCCGGTCAGGCTTTATGCCCCCGAGGATAACCTGAAACTGGAGAGCGTCGTGGTGACGGCCAAGGAGGCGCCCAACGCCATGGCTACGTCGCGTACGATCGGCGGCAATGCCATCGACCACCTGCAAATGGTCAATGCGTCGGACATCTCGGCACTGCTGCCGGGTGGCAAAACGGTTAATCCCGACCTGATGAAGGACAATGTCTTTTCGCTGCGCAGCGGCGGGAGCACGGCCGGCAATGCGGCGTTCGGTACGGCCGTCGAGGTCGACGGCGTACGCCTTTCCACCAATGCTTCGCTGGGCGACCCGACGGGTGCCAGCACACGTAACCTGTCGGCGACCAACATCGAGTCGGTCGAGGTGGTGACCGGCGTACCTTCGGCCGAATACGGCGACATCTCGTCGGGCGTGGTGAAAATCTCGACCCGCAAGGGCAAGACGCCCTATACGGTGACGCTCTCCACCAATCCGCGCACCAAACAGATCGCCGCCTCGAAGGGCTTCGACCTGGGGCGGAACCACGGGGTGCTGAACAGCAACGTCGAGTATACGCGGGCCACGAAGAACCCCACGTCGCCCTACACCTCCTATTCCCGCACGGGGCTGGCGCTCAACTACCAGAATACCTTCGCCAAGGTTCTGCGTTTCAATTTCGGCGTAACGGCCAATATCGGCGGTATGAATACCGAGGACGACCCCGATGCCCAGAAAGGCGAGTGGGAGAAGGTGCGTGACAATGTGCTGCGTGCCAACACCTCGCTCAAATGGCTGCTGAACAGGTCGTGGATCACGAGCCTGGACTTCGACGCGTCGCTCAACTATACCGACAACCTTGCACGCAAGCGCACCTATAACCTCAATTCGACCTCCTTTCCGGCCGTCCATGCCGAACAGGAAGGGTATTACATCGCCGAGATGCTCCCTCCGGTCTATTATTCGACCAAATACGTCGATTCCAAGCAGCTGGACTATGCGGCCAACCTCAAGGCCACGTGGGTGCGCAGCTGGGGCGACGTGCACAGCAATGCCAAGGTCGGCGCTTCGTGGCGGGCCAACGGTAATGTCGGGGACGGGGAGTACTATGCGACTCCCTCCCTCGCGCCTAACGGTTACCGCCCCCGTCCGTATACGGACATCCCCTATATGCATAACCTCGCGGCCTACGTGGAGGAGACGCTGACTGTGCCGCTGGGGGCGACCACGCTGCAACTGATGGCGGGCCTGCGTGCCGAAAAGACCTTTATCAAGAATACGCAATACGAGAATACGTCGAGCCTCTCGCCACGCTTCAATCTGAAATTCCGCATCAACGACCATCTGACTGTCCGCGGAGGCTGGGGCATCACCGAGAAGCTGCCGTCGTTCAACGTGCTTTATCCGCTGCCCGAATACCGCGATACGCCCGTGTTCGCAACCACCTATGGCTCGGGGCAGAGCGCCTATGTTTATCACACGCAGCCTTACCAGATACTCTACAACGACAACCTGAAGTGGCAGCGCAACCGCAATTCAGAGGTCGGCGTCGACCTGCGTATCGGGGGCACCTCGGTCTCGCTGGTCGGCTATTTCAACCGCACGAAATATCCCTACAAGCTGAGCGCCTCCTTCGAGCCGTTCTCCTATAACATGATGGGCGTGCCGTCCACGCTGCCCGACGGGACGGCCTACACGATGCCGGCGAACCCGGCATTCCGCGTCGACAGCCAGACAGGCGAAATCTTCGTCCGCGACAAGGACAACCCTTCGGCCGGCTGGATCGCCATGCAGACCACTTCCACGAAGCGGACATTCGTCAAGAATACCTACCAGAACAACGGTTCGCCCGTGGATCGCATGGGGCTGGAGTTCGTCGTGGAGTTCCCGCAGATCAACCCCATCCGCACGCAGCTGCGGCTTGACGGGGCTTACGGCTATACCAAATACGTCAACGAGGGTGAGGCATGCTACTATCCCTCGACCTCGACCGGCGGCGAGTTCTACCCCTATGTGGGGGTTTATCTCGATAACGGGGGCAGCTCCAACGTCACCTACAACGGCCGGAAGCTGCATGCGCTGGATATGAATCTCACGGCCACGACGCACGTGCCCTCGATCCGCATGGTCATCTCGCTGCGGCTCGAAGCCTCGCTCGTGAAGCGCTCGCAGAACCTTTCGGAGTACAAGGGACGCGAGTATGCCTTCAACGTCGACGAAGACCGTAACCCCACCGGCGGGAGCATCTACGACGGCGACAGCTATACGGCGATCTGGCCTGTGGCCTACATCGACCTCGACGGCAACCGTCATCCCTTTACCGATGCCGAGAAGAACGACCCGGCCTTCTCCTCCCTGCTGTTGCGTTCGGGCAACGCCTACTCTTTCAACGGCGACGGTTACGACCCCTATTTTTCGGCCAACCTGAGCATCACGAAGGAGATCGGCGACCATGTCTCCGTCTCGTTCTACGCCAACAACTTCACCAATTCGCGGCCCTTCGTCGCGTCGTACGCCACGGGTGTCAAGGCGGTCTTCACACCCGATTTCTATTACGGACTTACGGTACGCCTTAAATTCTGAAAACGATGAGAAAGATATTTTGCATATTGTCCTGTCTGCTGGTGGCCGGTTGCACGTCGTTCGACAGGAACCCTTACGACGGTGCGCTGCGCGAACTCCGTGTGACGGCCGTGTATCCCGAGGGATACGCCGGCTATCTGCGCGAAGGCGTCGCGGTGAAACTCTCCGACCGCAATACGGGCAATGTCTATACCGCCCTGACCGATGCGCAGGGCCACGCCGGGTTCCGCGTCGCTGCCGGGCATTACCGGCTCTCGGTGCTCGACCTGCCCGACGATTCGGCGGTTTTCAACGGTACGATCGAGCAGGTCGACCTTGTCGGCGGGGACAAGGACGTCGACGTGGCGCTGAAATTTTCCAAGCCGGGTACGATCCTCATCAAGGAGATCTACTCGGGCGGCTGCATGCAGGATCCGCCGGCGACGGGGACTTATGCCGACGACAAATATATTGTCCTGCACAACAACAGTTTCGAAACCTATTACCTCGACGGCCTGTGCCTGGCGATGGTCGCCCCCTACAACTCGAACGCCAACAATCCGTGGACGAGCACCGACCCTTCGGGCAATATCGTTTTCCGCGATTACGCCGCCATCCCCGATTGTATCTGGATGTTCCCGGGATCGGGGACGGATTTTCCGCTGGAACCCGGCGAGGATGCCGTGGTGGCCTACTACGGCGTCGACCATACGCAGACCTATTCCCAGTCGGTGAACCTCAACCGCAAGGGTTATTTCGTGCTCTACGATATGGTGCACTATCCCGGCAACAAGTTGCACCCCACGCCTGTTCCGGGCGACCAGATCGACCAGGCGCATTACATGAAGGTGCTGAAAAAGACCGGAACCAATTCGGCCGTCGTCTACGTGATTTCGCAGAATTCGCCCGCCGTGATCCTCTTCCGGGCGCCTGAGGGGTTCGATCTGGATGCCTACTTGGCCGACGACCTTCAGTCGACGGTTCAGAACGGCAGCATCACCTATTCGAAGATACCGTGGGACAACGACTGGATCGTGGACGGCGTCGAGGTATGCAACATGACCGAGGCGACCAAGAACAAACGCCTGCACACCGATGTGGATGCCGGGTATATCGGTTTCTCGGCCAAGGCGCAGGGGCATACCCTGCACCGGAAGCTGGATGAAGAGGCCACGGCTGCTGCCGGCTTCGAAAGGTACGTGGATACCAATAACTCGTCGAACGATTTTTATGAGCGTGAGACACAATCTTTGCGTGATTAGCCTATGAGACGGATTTTAACGATACTGATGCTGGTTGCCGTCTCTGCTGCCGCGGCACAGGAGCGTTTCGACCATATCTTCCGCCGCAATCCCTGGAACGGCGGCCTGAACGCTGCGGGTATCCGGCAGGACTCCCTGAGCCGTTCTTATGCCGAGATCTATTTCACCAAGGAGAACGGCGGGCTTGCGGGCCATTCCGCGTCGGACGACAGTTGGAATGCCGGGGCGAAAACCGAGTCGGTGCGCCACCTGAAGAAGGTCTCGTTCGCGGGCGGGTTCGGCTACGACTATTTCGACGGCCGCAACATGTGTGGCTCGATGTTCACCGAGCCGGGGTATTATCCGGTAGACATCCTCGAATTTACGCCGGGGCGCAAGGTGCGCGAGGATTACACGTTCACGGGCGGCGTATCGGCCGTGCTGGGCAACCGGTGGACGGGTGGCCTGCGCGTGGAGTTCGAAGCCCGCAACTATGCCAAGCGCAAAGACCTGCGCCACAAGAATACACGGCTGGATTTCGAATTTTCGCCCGGCGTGATGTACCATGCGGGACGCTTTGCCGTTGGGGGGGTCTATATCGTGGGTACGAACAGCGAGAAGGTCGACGCGGAAGGCGTGGGCCCCGGTGCCGACCTGTACGAGGCATTCTTCGACAGGGGACTGCTCTACGGGTCGCTGGAGAAGTGGGGGAGCACCGACATACACCTCTCGACCAACGGCGTTTCGGGATTCCCCGTCCGGGAGAATACGCAGGGGGCGGGTGTCCAGTTGCAATACGGGCCGTTCTATGCCGACGTCGCCTACCGCAACAGGCAGGGCGAGACGGGCGAGAGCCGGATTATCTGGCACCTGTTCGAAACGCACCAGGTGACGGCCAATGCCGCCCTGTCGCTGGGGACGGCACTGCGCAGGCATTTCGTGCGCGTGAACCTAGACTGGCAGACGCTCGGCACCGACGAGAACATCATCACCACCGAGACCATCAACGGCGTGCAGATCATCACTATACACGGTTCGACGCCAACTTTCGGGCGCAAGGGACTTGACCTGGGAGGCGAATACGAGTTCGTGGCACCGCATACGGATTTGCGCGCCGGGGTCGGTTATTCGCAGCTCAACCGCGAATCGACGCTGATGTACCCCTATGTCAAGGGGCAGAAGCTCCACTTTACGAAGATATATGCCTCGCTGATTCGCACGTTCGGCCTCTGGGAGCTGACCCTTGCGGCGGATTATCGCCTGGGCGGTTTCACGGAGCGCGAAAAGCGGTTCGAGACCCCCGGCGTGCAGCCGGGCGAGTATCCCGGACAGCTGACCGCTTATTACGATTACGAAAACGAATACCTCACGGCCAAACGGCTGGGGACGGCGCTCGGGCTGCGGCGCAATATCAAACGGTTCTATATCGACGTATTCGCGCGTTACGAACACGGCTTCGGTCTGGAATACGTCGCGCAGCCCAACCGGGTCGCGGCGACGCTGAGTGTAGGATATAATTTTTAATTTAAAGGATAGGATTATGAAAAGGATTTTGACATTGACGGCAGTCGCGGCGATGGTTTTCACCGCCTGCTCGAAGGAGGAAAGCACCGGGACGGGCGACAAGCAGGTGCGCATCACCCCGACGATCGCCAATCCTGCACTGACGCCGGCAAGCATGTCGTCCGGCACGCGGGCGACGGACACCGATTTCGAGCTGAACGACAAGGTCGGCCTCACGATCACGATGACGGCGGACGGTTCGGCGTTCGTGGCGAACAAGGAGATGTCGTTCGACGGTACGGATTTCAAGACCGAGGGTTTCCTCTGGTACGAAGATGTCAACGCCACCTCGACGCTCTTCGCCTATTATCCCTACCAGGCCGGTGCCGCGGCGCCTGCGGAGTTTTCGGTAAAGGCGGATCAGAGCGGTGCGAACTACACGGCTTCCGACCTGATCGTGGCCGTGAAGACGGGGGTCAAGCCCACGCTGTCGTCCACGCAGATGACCTTCAAGCACAAAATGTCGCGGATCGTCATCAGCGTGACGAACGAATCGGGTTTCGACATCCGGGACATCGTCATCAAGGGTGCTGTCGGCACCGGGGTGCTCGATCCTGCCACGGGCGATTTTACGGCCAAGGCGGGTGCCGAGGCATCCGACGTGACCGCCAATACGGCCACTGCCGAGAAAGTTTACTACGCGCTGCTGGTGCCGCAGAACGGTGTGCAGCTCAAGGTTACGGTCACCACGGCCGATGGTAAGATGCGTACGCAGACGCTCGGCACGACCGACCTCAAGTCGGGTGAGAACCGCCGCATGGACTGCAACGTGCAGCCGGCTGACATTCAGGTGAAATTCAGCGGCCCGATCGCGGGCTGGGTCGACGGAGATGACCTGCTGCCGGACGGCGACGGCGAAGTGGAGACCCCGATCGTCGAGTGGGGCGGCGTGAAGTACAAGATCGTCACGCTCAAGGACGGCCGCACGTGGATGGCCGAGAACCTGCGCTATGTTCCCGAAGGCAAAACCATATCGAGCGATCCGAAGGACGGCAACGGGGTGTGGTACCCCTGCAACCTCTCGAAAGCCGCCGACCCGTCGTTGACTGAGACCGCGGGCCTGCTGTACAGCTATCCTGTGATGCTGGGAATGACCGGCGAGATGACGGGCACCAATTTCGACCAATACGAGGGTGCGCAGGGCATCTGCCCCGACGGGTGGCATATCCCGACGAGGGACGAGTGGCTCAAGCTGGCGGGTGTCGGCAGCGGCAGCCTGTCCGACCCGACGTCGCCCTATTTCGAAAAGACGCAGGGCGGCGGTTCGATTGCCGCGCTCAACAAGGACGGTTTCAATATTGCGGGCTGCGGCTATATCAATGCGGCGAACGCCACGGCGATCCCGGCCTATATGGCGACGGTGTCACAAGCCGACGCCTCGGCGTTCGGTATGGGATATTTCCCCAGCTCGACCGGCTACAAGGTTACTTACAATACGGCCGACGATCCGGAAAGCGGCATCAAGAACATCCAGTATTATGCCGGTATGATAACTTACAACAAGAGTTACAATCGCATGACAATCGCTTACCAGGGTGGTTATGGCGCTGCCCCAGTTCGCTGTATCAAGAACAAGGAGTGATCCTCACCCCCGCACACAAACACACACAACACAAACAACAATAAATGAAACGTAAACCTAATTATCTGAAACACCTGCTGCAATGGGGCGTACTGGCTGCCATTGTCGGCACGGTGTTTTGGGCCAAATTCAGCGACAAACCCGTCGATGTCGAGGCATATTGTCCTTTCGGCGGGTTGCAGGCCTTCGGTACCTATCTGGTGAACAATTCGCTGGCCTGTTCGATGTCGATGCTCCAGATCATGATGGGCCTCGTGCTCGCCGTGGGAGTGATTCTCTTCAGCAAACTTTTCTGCGGATACCTCTGTCCGCTGGGCACCGTCGGCGAGTGGATGGGGCGTGCCGGGAAAAAACTGCACCTGCAGGTCGATGTCCCTTCGGGGAGCGTCGTCGACAAGCTGCTGCGCGTGGTGAAGTACGTGCTGCTCTTCACGATCCTCTATTTCACGCTCTCGTCGAGCGAGCTGTTCTGCAAGAAACTCGACCCGTTCTATGCCGTGGCTACGGGTTTCAAGGGCGAAATCGTGCTTTGGATGTCGCTCACGAGCCTTACGCTGCTGCTCTTGGGCGGTTTCGTGGTAAAGATGTTCTGGTGCAAGTACATCTGCCCGCTGGGAGCTGTCAGCAACATTTTCAAATTCACGCTGCTGTTCGTGACCGCCGCCCTCGGCGGCTGGGCACTCGGTGCGCTGGGCGTTGCGAACGCGTGGGTCTGGACGATCGGCGGCGCATGTCTTGCCGCCTATATCGTCGAGATCGCCAAGATGCGCAGCTGTACCTTCCCCCTGATGTACATCAGGCGGGATTTGAACACCTGCAATAATTGCGGACTGTGCGAAAAGAAATGTCCTTACCAGCTTCCGATCCATGACTATGTGAAGGTGAAGCATGTCGACTGTACGTTGTGCGGCAACTGCATCGGTGCATGTGCCAAGGATGCCTTGCAGGTCAACGGCCGCCGTTCGCTGCGCTGGGTGCCCGGGTTGCTGGCCGTGGTGCTCTTCTTCCTGGCCATATGGCTGGGTTCCACCATGGAACTGCCGACGATCGACGAAAAATGGGGCGACTACGAGAAGGTCGAGAACCTGCAAACGTTCGAGATGGAGGGCTTGCAGACGATCAAGTGCTTCGGTTCGTCGAAGGCTTTTTCGGCCAAGATGCAGGCCGTGCAGGGCGTATACGGCGTCAAGACCTTCGTACGCCGCCATGGCGTCGAGGTGCTTTACGACCCGGCTGCCACCGATACGCTGAAGATACAGGCTGCGATCTTTGCCCCGACGCTGCGCAAATATGCCATGCCAGGCGAGCAGGTGCCGGTGCTCGACGTGGTGAAGCTCGGCGTCGAAGGGCTTCACGACCGGATGGACATGATCTATTTCGGCATGGTGCTCCAGAAGATCGAGGGAGTCTACGGCTTCACGTCGGAATTCGCCTGTCCGGTGGATGTGACGGTCTACGTCGATCCGGCCGCCGGTATTACCGAAAAGATGTTCGGGGAGGCGATCGACGCCAAGGAGCTGATCATCCCGGCCAAGGAGGGCGAGAAGGTGATCCCGATGCATACGGTGCTCAAAACCTATGCGGTCGCCGGACAGGTTTCGCGCGAAGAGTTTGCGCAGGTCATGTTCCGCGATGTGGAGAAACTCGCGGGCAGGTTCGTTGCCAACCTGGAGAAATGGGGTGACGACGAGCAGTTCCCCAAGGCGGTCTACGAGATGGTATTCCCCGGCATCGAGAAGATGCCGATCCGCAATGCGTTCCCCTATTTCAAGAGCTTCCTTTCGTGTACGGACGGCATCGTGTCCGTGGATTTCGTCCTGCGGGATATGAAACCCGTGATGCGTATCCACTATGTGAAGTCGATGTGGGACGACGCGAAGCTGTGGAAAGAGGTTTTCCAGACCGAAAAATGGACGCTGCGCATGGCTGACGGCACCTTCAAGGAGGCCGACCCGCGGCTGAAATTCACAACCGAGGGCAAGACCGTCGAAGAATAACCGTAAACTTATCGGGAGGGTGTCGGCGACGGTGCCCTCCCTTTTATAAGGATGAAAGATATGAGAAGATGGATAGCCTGTCTGGCCGTTGTGCTGCTCTGTATGCAGCCTGCGATGGCCGACGAGGGCATGTGGCTGATGCACCGGCTGGCGGAGATTTATCCGCAGATGAAGGCCCGGGGACTGAAAATCAAGGATAAGGAGATTTACAACGAGAAATCGGCGGCGCTGGCCGATGCCGTGGTGGCTGTCGACGGCGGCATGGGAACGGGCAGCATGATCTCCGACCAGGGGCTGATGATTACCAACCACCATGTGGCTTACAGCGACATCTGCGCCCTGTCGACGCCCGAGTGCAACCTGCTCGAAACGGGATTCTGGGCACGCACGCGCGATGAGGAGATTCCCGTCCCCGGCAAGACCGTGTGGTTCGTGCGCAAGGTGGTCGACGTGACCGACGAGGCCAATGCGCTCAAGGAGGAGATGAAAGCCGCCGGGAAATGGGGCATGATGGCCCCGCGCCGCCTCTATGCCGAACTGGAAGGGCGCTACGGCCGGGAAACGGAGTGCGAGGTGTCGTGCTACTCGATGTGGGGCGGCAAAATGTACCTGATGTTCTACTACGACATCTACAAGGATGTGCGGCTGGTGGGTACGCCGCCTGCGTCGATCGGTGCCTTCGGCGGCGATTACGACAACTGGGGCTGGCCCCAGCACAAGGGCGATTTCGCGCTTTACCGCGTTTATGCCGACCGGGAGGGGCGCCCTGCGGCCTATTCCGCCGACAATGTGCCGCTCAAACCCCGCCGCGTGTTGCAGGTCGCCACGGGCGGCGTGCATGACGGCGACTTCGCAATGGTGATCGGATTCCCGGGGCGTACGAACCGCTATGCGTCGTCGTTCGCGGTGGCTGAGAAACAGTGTGTCCGCAACCCGATCGTCGTGGCCAACCGCCATGACCGGATGGATATTCTCAAACGCCATATGGAACGCGATCCGCGGGTGCGCATGGAGTATTCGGATGCCTATTTCGGCCTGAGCAACTACGCCGACTACGCCAAGTGGGAGAACAAATGCCTGCGCCGCTTCGATGTCGTGGCGATCCGTGAGGCCGAGGAGGAACACCTGCAGCGCTGGATCGAGGCCGATTCGGCCCGCAAGGCCGAGGACGGGACGTTGCTCGAAGAGCTCGCGCGCGGTTATAAGGCGCGGCAGGGCGCCGAGCGCAACCTCAATTATTTCCGCGAGGCATGGCTCGGCCCCAGCGAGGCGCTGCTCGTGGCCAACCGCGTGTCGTCGTACCTGGGCAAGCTCGAACGGCTGAAGCAGGACTCGCTGATCGTGGATTCGAAGGATGCCCGGAGCGTCGTGGCCGGGAGCGGCCGCCTGAGCCGTAACTACGATGCCGCGACCGACCGCGACCTGTTGGCGCGGATGGTAGTGAACTTCACGGCCAACGTGCCGCGCGAGATGTGGGGTGCGCAGTTGCAGGCGATGTACGACAAGGCGGGAGGCAATGCCGACCGCATGGCGCGTGCGGCGTTCGATGCCTCGTTTTGCAGCGATCCTGCGCGTTACGACGCCTATTTCTCGAAGAACCGGTCGGTTGCCGAAATACGCCGCGACCCCATGGTTGCGCTTACCGAATCGGTCACAGTACAACGTTTTACGGGCGGTGTGGACAAGGCCGAGAAGCGCGGCCGTGCGCGTGTCGGGCGAAGCGAGAGCCGCTATGCCGACGTGCTTTACGATTTCCGTGCTTCGGAAGGGCTGGCGCAGTATCCCAACGCTAACTCGACCATGCGCCTGACCTACGGTAGCGTGCAACCCCTGAACCCTTCGGACGGCGTGCATTACGATTCGCGTTCGACGATCGCGGGCTATATGGAGAAGTACAACCCCGACGAATACGAATACCGCGTCGACGACCGTATGCGGCGGCTGATCGCCAAACGGGACTGGGGACGCTGGGGCGAGAACGATACGCTCTATGTCAATTTCCTGACCGACAACGACATTACGGGAGGCAATTCGGGCAGCCCCGTGCTCGACGGCAAGGGGCATCTTATCGGGCTTGCGTTCGACGGCAACCGCGAGTCGATGGCCGGCGACGTGTGGTTCCATCCCGAACTGGCGCGCACGGTGTGCGTGGATATCCGCTATGTGATGTGGGTGATCGACAAGTATGCCGATGCCGGGTGGTTGCTCGACGAAATGAAGTTCGCAAAATAATCCGGTGTGCCGGTGGTAACCGCGGCATCCCGACGTGTCAAGCAGACCTGCCATATGGCAGGTCTGCTTGTTTGCGGAGGGTGGAGAGTGTGTGCCCGGCCACACGGATTTGATCTCAGATCCCCGTTGTCCGGCAGCAATGCCTGGTATAGGGGCTGGGTAGATGCCTCCGATAAGCGTCCCGTTTGATCGGGGCGCTTCTATTTGAGCCTCAGGAAGGAGTAGCCGAAGCGTTCGCAGGCGGCTTTTTCCAGTTCTTCGCGCACCGAGGGGTGGGCGACGGCGATCAGTGCCCGCGCCCGCTGGGCGAGGTTGCGGCCGCGCAGATGCGCAACGCCGTATTCGGTCACGATGTGCTGCACCATGTGGCGGGTCGTCACGACGCCTGCGCCGGGCGTCAGCAGCGCCTTGATCTTCGATTCGCCCTTGGGGGTAGTCGACGGGATGGCGATGAAGGTTTTGCCGCCCTCCGACAGGGCCCCTCCGTACATGAAATCGTGCTGCCCGCCTACGCCCGAAATGATGCGCTCGCCAACCGAGTCGGCGCAAACCTGCCCCGTGAGGTCTACCTCGACGGCCGAGTTGATCGCCATCACGCGCGGGTTCTCGCGGATGCGGAACGGGTCGTTCGTCCATGCCACATCCTTCATCACGAGGTCTTTGCGGTAGTCCATGTAATCGTACAGCCGGCGCGATCCCAGCGCCAGCGAGGCGACCGTTACACCCGGCATGACCCGTTTGAGCGAGTTGTCGATCACGCCGCTTTTGAGCAGCGGCAGCACGCCGTCGGTCATCGCCTCGGTATGCAGCCCGAGGTGTTTGTGGCCCGTGAGCGCGGCCAGCACGGCGTTGGGGATCCCGCCCACGCCGATCTGCAACGTCGCCCCGTCGGGGATCAGTTCGGCGATGTGGTTGCCGATCCTGCGTTCGATGTCGGTGGGGGTCGCCGAGGGCACTTCGACCAGCGGGTCGTCGACCTCGACGGCCGCGGCGACGCGCGAGAGGTGGATCACGGCGTCGCCGTAGGAGAACGGCATGGCCGTGTTGACCTGCGCGATGACTGTCCTGGCGCATTCCACGGCCGAAACGGCCAGGTCGGCCGAGACGCCGAACGAGCAGTAGCCCTCCTCGTTGGGGCGCGAGAGGTTGAGGATTGCCACGTCGACGGGCAGCGTCCCGTCGCGGAACAGCCCTGGGATTTCGCCCAGGAAGGCCGGGGTCGACTGTCCGTAGCCCTGGGCCAGCCAGCGGCGGATGTTATTGGCCACGAACAGGCTGTTGACCAGGAACGTATCCTTGTATTCGGGGCTGCAATAGGGGGCGTCTGCCCTCCCGACGGCGAATCCGGAGTAGAGCGTGACATCGGTGAGCTCGGCGGCACGGTCGGTCATGGCACGGACGAGTACTTCGGGGATCGAGGTGCTGCCCTGAATGTAGACGCTGCTGTGCGGGCAGATGAGCTTTACGGCTTCGGCGGCTGTCGTGAATCGCATAGGCTTATCGGTGGTTTTGCCCGAAGGCGGTTAGGCGTGTTTCGAGCAGCTCGAACTGCTCGGGGCGGTTCAGTTGCGAAACGCAGACCCGGATGCCCGGCTGGCGGCTGCCGGTCGATGTGAGCGATATGGCGCAGATGCCGTAGAGGAGCAGTTCGCTCAGCAGCTCCGCGCTGGAGAGACCGCCGTAGCCGACGGTGTAGAAGAATCCGTCGCTGACGGTTTCGTCCTGGTCTTTGTCGTAGACGATGCGGAAGCCGTGGCGCTGGAAGATCTCCTTGGTGAGGCGGGCGCGCCGGGCGTATTCCGAGGTTTCGCCCACGAAATCGAGCTGCCCGTCGGCCGCAGCGCGGAACATCGCCGCCAGGGCGTGCTGCGCCGAGTGGCTCGTGCCCGACGAGGCGGCATAGAGGAACGTCAGGACATAGGCGTCGCCCAAGCGCCCCATGCCGTAGCGCTGTTTGAGCGCGGGGTAGTGCCGCGGGTAGAGTTTGTCGGAGATGGCCGCGATGGCGATGCGCTGGCCGGCGTAGCTGAATATCTTCGAGCCGGAGATCATCAGGATGTAGTTGTCCGTGTATCTGGCCACGGTGGCCTGGTAGGGCGCTTCGAAGGGGCGTCCCAGGGGTTTGCGGAAGTCCATGCAAAGGTAGGCGAGGTCTTCGATGACGATGGCGTCGTATCGGGTAGCCAGCTCGCCGATCGTACGCAGCTCATCCTCGGTGAGGCATATCCACGCCGGATTGTTGGGGTTCGAATAGACGATGGCGGCGATGTTGCCCTGTGCGAGGTAGCTTTCCAGCTTCGGGCCCAGTTTTTCGGCGCGGTATTCATAGATGTCGAACGATGCGCTGGGGATATCGAGGATCTGCACCTGGTTGCGCTGCACGGGGAATCCGGGGTCGATGAAGAGGATCGTATCCTTCCCGGGCGCGAGCTGTGAGCAGAGCAGGAAAGCCGTGAAACTGCCCTGCATCGACCCGACCGTCGGGATGCAGCCCTGCGGTGCGACCCCGACGTCGAGGAACGCGCGGATGAAACGCGAAGTCTGTTGTTTGAGTTCGGGGATGCCGAACATGTTGGGGTACTGCGACGCCACGCCCGATTGCAGGGCCCGGCATTCGGCTTCGACCCCCGCCTTTTCGGGCGGAAGCCCCGGCACGCCCATTTCGAGGTGCAGGAATTCCATCCCCGTCTGCGTTTCCATGACGCGGGCTATGTCGCCCGACTGGCGGATCGTCGCCTGGGCGATGTCCGCAATGTCCATGCGCTCCAGCGCGGAGTCGAGCACGGAGCGGTCTATCGGCAGCCTTCCCATTGTGCGGTCTGTTTTTGTGCGTATGCGTAGCCTGCGCGGAATGCCGCGAGGTTCGTGTCGACGATGGCGTCGCCCTTGCGGGCGAAAATGGCGCGTATGCCCGCTTCGAGTTTTTCGGGTGCGATGCCCAGGAACGGTGCTGCGGCGCCCAGCAGCACGATGTTGGCGGCACGGGGCGATGCGGCCTGGCGGGCGATGGCATCCACGTCGAGCGCCACGCTGTGCGGCAGGGAGGCTATCTCCCGCCCGAGCGTATCGGCATCGGGATAGTCGGGGATGTTGACCAGCGGGGCGGTGTTGGTGATGACCCAGCCCCCGGTCGAAAGCCACGGCAGGTAGCGGAGTGCTTCCATCGGTTCGAGCGAGATGATCAGGTCGGCGGCACCTCGCGGAATGAGGTCGGAGGCGATTTTATCCGACGAGATGCGCAGGTTCGACTGCACGTCGCCGCCCCGCTGGCTCATGCCGTGGACTTCGGCCTGCTTGATGTGCAGCCCCTGGTCGAGGGCAGCCCTGCCGATGACGGTGGCGATCGAGAGGATGCCTTGTCCCCCTACGCCCGAGAGTATGATGTCGCGTTTCATGGTTTGCCTGTTTTTAGGGTTTTGCCGCCGGGTGGTCGCCGCGACGGGCGTGTCGCTATTGTTTCTGTTTGGTTGCGTTGTGCCGTTTGGCGGTCTGTATGCATTCACGGCGGGGGATGATGACCGAAACGCCGTCGTAAGCGATCTCTTCGCGGAGCATGGCCTTCATCTCTTCGCGGGTTCGGGGCAGCGGCACTACGACGCGGATGTGGGCGGGGTCGACGCCCAGGCCGGCGCATATCTGTTCGAGGCGTCCCGTGCCGGCCGAATCCTGGCCTCCGGTCATGCCTGTGGTGAGGTTGTCCGAAATGACGACCGTGATGTTCGTCCCCTCGTTCACGGCGTCCAGCAGCCCGGTCATCCCCGAGTGGGTGAAGGTAGAGTCGCCGATGACGGCCAGGGCGGGGTGCTGTCCGGCGTCGGCTGCGCCTTTGGCCATGGTGATCGAGGCGCCCATGTCGACGCAGGTGTCGATGGCATGGAACGGCGAGAGCCACCCCAGCGTGTAGCAGCCGATGTCGCTGAATACCTTGGCATTTTCATATTCGCCGGCGACCTCTGTCAGTGCCGTATACATGTCGCGGTGGCCGCAACCCTGGCACAATGCGGGCGGACGGGGGACGACGATGCCGCTGGCGGCGAGGGTCGCGTGCGGGGCGAGCCCCAGGGCCGTGCGTACGCTGTCCGGAGTCAGTTCCCCGGTGCGGGGCAGTTCGCCCGACATGCGGCCGCGGATCTCAACGGGCGCAGGCAGGATGCCGCGCAGGGCTTCTTCGACGACGGGTTGTCCCTCCTCGATGATGAGCAGCGCCTTGCATTCCGACGCCATGCGGCGCACGAGTTCCTGCGGCAGCGGGTATTGCGATATTTTGAGCACCGGGTGCGGGCATCCGTCGGGATAGTTCTCCGCGAGGTAGTTGTAGGCGATGCCGCAGGCGATGATGCCCAGCGATTTGTCTTCAGCATCGGCGTAACGGTTGAAGGGGCTTGCGGCCGCCTCCTCTTCGAAGCGGGCATAGTCGGCGAGCAATGCCTCGTATCTTACGCGCGAATTGCCCGGCATCAGCACCCATTGGCGCGTCCGGGCGGGATAGGCGAGGCTGTTCTCGGGGCGTGCCTCGCGCGGTTCGACCATGGCGCGCGAGTGGGCCATGCGGGTCGTAAGGCGCATCAGTACGGGGATGCGGTATTTTTCCGAGAAATCGAACGCGGCCTGCACCATCTCGTAGGCCTCCTGCTGCGTGGAGGGCTCGAACGTCGGGACAAGGGCGAACTTGCCGTAGAAGCGTGAATCCTGTTCGTTCTGGGACGAGTGCATCGAGGGGTCGTCGGCCGCCACGACGACCAGCCCGCCGTTGGCTCCCGTCATCGCCGAGTTGACGAAGGCGTCGGCGGCGACGTTCATGCCCACATGCTTCATGCACACCAGGGCGCGTTTTCCGGCAAACGACATGCCCAGCGCCTCCTCCATCGCCGTCTTCTCATTGGCCGACCATGTGCAGTGGATGCCCCGCTGGGCGGTGAGCGGATGTCCTTGTATATATTCGGTGATTTCGGTCGAAGGCGTGCCCGGATAGGCATAGACACCCGACAACCCTGCGTGGAGCGCCCCCAGTGCGAGGGCTTCGTCTCCGAGTAATAATTCCCGTTTTGCCATGAGGTCGTGCAGTTATGCTGTTTTTACAAATTTAAGGAATTTTTAATTAAAAATTCACTTTTAATGATAAAAAATCACGTAAAATCATATTTAATATTTAAAATATTATATAAATAAGTGTTTTTGAGAAAAATTGTAATATGCCATTCGTTCCATACAATGACGACTGGCAGGAGCGGGTATAAAAAAGCAGCCGATCCCGAAAGACCGGCTGCCCCGTTTGCGTCATTTATTCCCCGAATAGTGTTTTCAGTAATTCGGGCGTTTCGATTTCTTCACAATTTATGCTTCCCAGAAGCACGCGGCCCTTTTCGGTCAGCGAAAAGTACATCTGCCGCTTATCGTTCGTGCCCAACTCCCGGTTTACGTAGCCTTTCCCTTCGACCGAGCGGAGCACCTTCGAGGTGTTCGACGGAGTAAGCCCCAGCATTTCGCCCAGCTCCCCGCAGGAGAGACGTCCGGCTTTCGAAAGGCTGCATAAGGCCATGCCTTCGTTCAGGCAGATCCCGTGCGAGCGTTCGAGTGCCGCTTCGAACCGGTTTACGGCCCGTTGCAGCTCGCGGATCCTACACAGTTTCTCCATTGCCTGCCGGTTTGTGTATGGCCTGTTTGCCGCAGTGCCCGACGCATTTGCCGCATTCGATACACTTCTCCGGGTCGATGACCGGAAGTCCGAATCCCGATTGTGTGATCGCCCCGACGGGGCAAACCGTCAGCAGCGGGCACCGGTGGTTCTGCGGGCAGCGGAGATTGTCTACGGTGAGTGCCATGCCTGTTTACTTGTTGAGCAGTACCTGGTCGATAGCTTCCTTGAGCGACGCCTTGGGCAGGGCACCCTGTGCGATCTGGGGCTTGCCGCTGGTGGGGATGAAAAGCAGCGTCGGGATCGAGCGGATGCCAAATGCGGCGGCGAGCTCCTGCTCCTCTTCGGTATTCACCTTGTAGATGTAGATGCTGTCGCCGTACTCGGCAGCCAGCTCTTCCAGAACCGGGGCAAGCGCCTTGCAGGGGCCGCACCATGATGCGTAGAAGTCGATGAGCGCCGGTTTGTCGCCGAGGTACTTCCACTCGGTAGGGTTCGTTTCGTAATTTGCGACTTTGGTCAGGAAATCCGCCTTGGTCAGTGCGATCGTTTTCATGGTATTCTCTTTTTTAGTGTTGTTTTCCTTGTTGCTGCCGTTTGCGCAGGCTGCCAGGCCGAGCATGCACATCGTGGTCAATAATAGTTTTTTCATGGGCTTTATCCGTTTTTATCGTTCTTCTGTATCAATAACGATGCAAAGATATGAATTATTTTCCATTAAAACAAATTTCCTATGGAAAATAATAGGCCGAATAGAAAATGAATTATTAAAATGCCGGGAGCGCGATAGTCGTCATAAAAACAATCGAACCGATTCGGAATGGAAGGTTCGATTGTTTTTGGGAATTACAACAGCTCCATCTGAACATCTTCGATATGGCACTTTTCGGGGGTGTAGATGCAGCCGGGATTCTCCCGGATCGTCCGGGTAATGAAATCCCTGAATTTTCGTTCAGAATCTTCTTCGTTGAATATGTCCCTGCCGATTATTTCATTTAGGGCGACCCAGTTGAACGTATTGGCTTTGTTGAAGAATCTTCGGAACTATATTCTTATTTCTGTTCCGTTCCGCACGCGGATGCTGGAACTGTTTTCCGAATTGTTGCTTGTCTTCACCTGGAGTAAAGAGCCGTCTTCCTTGCAAAAGTCGACCGCGTCTATGGTGCTTCCCCAGCAGCAATACCAGCCATACGGGTGCAAAATTGTCGCCAGATATTCTTCGAGCAGATTGCCGACCATCCCCTCGATTGTCATCATGATGGAGTGCCCTTTTTCAAGAGTGTCTGCGAAATTGTCGTCGATATCTTCTCTTCGGGTTCGGAGAATTAATTTTACGGCGGGATCCGGTTTTGTTTGGGATTTTTTGCCATGCCGTTTCGACGGCCTGCCATTGTATCCTGAAAAGTATCGTGAAACCCATTTCTTGACATATTCTTTGAGGGGGATGGGCTCATCCTGGTTAAACCCCAATGCCGGTAGATTGCGTATATCGCTAAAGGCCACACTCAGGACGACTCCTAATTCTTTCGTGTAGGCGTCTTTTGCAAAAGTTTTCGCAAGCGAGATCGCTTTTTCGCCTGAAAAATCATCGAATTTAGTCGTTTCTTTCATTGGGGGATGTTTTTCTGATAAAGTTAATGATTTTTTACTTTATTTATGGCGTTATCCCCGGGTTTTCTTTTCCAATCGGTTTGCACCTTGGTTTACATAAACGGTAAGAACCGAGGGAAAACAGGCTTGAAACGAGGTGCGGAAAAACTACCTGCATTGCCGAAAGAGTTTGGTTTCAGTGATGTAACTCGCTAAAAAACAATAGAGGGAGCAATTTTCTTTGCTCCCTCTTCGTGACACCGACAGGACTCAAACCTGTAACCTTCTGATCCGTAGTCAGATGCTCTATTCAATTAAGCTACGGTGCCGAATTGCGAATGCAAATGTAGGGCAATGTTGATTAACAGATAGTTACAGTAGTGAATTTTGTCGATGATTTTCTCTTTTTCGTGCTGTTGTTCGGCGCGGTTTAAACATTGGTTTAAACATTTCGGGTAATTCGTTTATCCCAAAGTTGGGTTAATAAATTGAGTGAATTAGTTGATAATTTGATAAATAGAAAAAGTGACAAACTATGTCGAAAGGGTAATTATATAGCCCCTCGTTTTTAGTCTGTCACTTGTCGTTGTCAAAGGAAAACGCCGCATTTTTTCGGCCCTCTCTCCTTAACCTTTATAGATACGATGCAATTCAACTACATTGCATTATGCATTAGCCATATCATTTGCTTTAATTGTACATTTTTCGAAAGCTTCAATGATTTTGGTATAGCTCTCTGTTAAGCGGCGTTGTGCTCTTTTTTGATGCTTTTCTATGCCGATAATTTTTGTGAGTTCATTTCGTCCATTGATAAGAGCATTTTTTCCAGTTAGAACTGCTATGACTAACGAATGTAATGCCTCTCTATTCTCTGCTTTAATCTGTTCATTATTATCTCCGAGGTCATATTGTTGGAGTTTAACTCCCCAATCAATTATTTCTCCAAATATTGTAATTATTTTAGGTGCGGATTCATCATATAAAGTAGCTATATCGTCCATATCATTAGCAACAGCCATTATTGCGATCCGAATTTTTTTCATATTCTTGGTTGCACCCACAGCATTTAACTGTTCAACATGTTTTGGCATTCTGTCATTAAACTCATTCTGTTGAATTGATAAATTGTTCATTAACTCGTTAAATTCTCTACATTTGGAATCGAAATTTTCTCTTATATCAAAAATATCTAAATCTTCAACCTCTTCTGCATTAACTTCAATTATATCGCTATTATTTACAGTAATGTCCGAAATTAGAATAGGGGAAGTAGATTGTGAATTTAGATTATTAATGAATAAAATGAACTCATTTTTGTTCCGATTCCATGTGTTAATGCGTGGCTTATAAGAATATTTTTCGGTAATGTCGTCAAAGATAGAATCTAACGCATCAGGATCATTTAAGAGTAAACCTTTTCTAACATTATATAGCCATCCAATTGAATCAAAAGATAAATTTGGAAAAACCAAAGGGATAACAGTCCTATCAGTAGCCCACGCGGCGCCCATTTCATTTAAACAAATTTCACTTTTTTTATAGTTTTCAGAAATCATAAAAAACACAAAATCACATGTGGAAATATTTTCTTTAATAAATTTTCTGATGTCTTCTCCTGTTCCTACTCCTGTTTCTTCACGTGATGTGTACGCAACGTCATTCGGATCTATTTGGAGTCCCAAATGCAGTAACTTATCGACAAAAATATCTACGATTTGCTTATCTTTGGATGAATGGCTAATAAAAATTTTCTTATGTGATTCTTCGCTCATATTTTTATTCATCATTTATCGAATTTAAACCATCATTTCACAAAGATATGAATTAATTGAAGAGATTATATTAACAATTGCAAATAGTTCCCACAGAATCCCGTTAACGGGAATTTCACTACCTCGTCCCGTCCGTCGGGCGTGGTGTATTGGAATAGGATTGTATCGGCTTTCACGTGGTAGTCAAACAAATTCACCTTTTCGCCCGTTCCCTCAATTTGTGCCTCGTTAGCCGTCATTGTGCCGATTATTCCGTCCATATCTTCGAGTTCGCACTTTCATCCGAATATGTATTGTCGGTTCTTTGTTAGGACAATTTCGACGGGCTTTGTAATGTCTGCCATATTAGGGGCAAACAAGTAAATAAATGTTTCGGGAAATATTTCGTCTTTGGGTTTTCCTACAAGCAGGACTATTCCCTCTGTCTTGCTCCATTTAACCGTCTTTTGGATTATCTGTTTATCCTCTCATGCGTCGGTCTTTCATGCTGTTTTAGGTTGTTTGTATCTGTTCATTTTAGCTAAAATTTAATTGTTATTTATCTTTATAAAGATAAGATTATTAGCGGAATAAACAAAATGAAAGACAGGCTTGTGCAAAAAACCTGCACAAGTCTGTCTTCGGTCGTTGTAGAAATGCGAATCAGATTTTTTTGAAAGTAGTAGTTATTTCTGCTTTATAGCCATCGTTATCGTCTACTTTTTTGTATAAAAGGACAAGTTTGTTTTTCGTCAATTCTTTAATCTCATAAACAGATGTAGGATTACCTTCTTCAGGTTCTTCATAAATCAATAATTGGTTATTAGAAATTGTGTATTCAACAGACCAATTACTATCCAATTTATTATTATCATAATAATAGTAGCTTTTGTATCTTCCCGTTCCGTCTTCATTGAATGTATAAGTAAAATAAAAACCGTAATCGTCATTTACATCGTCAATCGGATATGTAATATCCTTTTCCATTTTGCCCTCTCCTGCTACAATCTCATAACCAACCTCTCGTGTAATTTGCCACGTCCCGATGATTTGATTGGGATTTACGTCTTTGTCATCATCATCGGAACAAGCCGAGAAAGAAACTACCGCAAACATGGCGGCCACAATAAGAAACAACTTTTTCATAGTTGCAATAAGTTTAGGTTGTCGCCCCAGCACCAACGCGACGGTTAATGTTTGATTTTTAAAAAACAGAAAGCGTGGTGCTGAAAACTCATTTCATTGTAACAGGTCGTAGGAAACCTCGAAGATAAAATAAGCAACAGCCCCACGCCTATCCCGTATAAAGGATATGACGCGGCAAGTCGTCGGCTTACTCCCTCTTCTATCGAATTTCCTACGTTCGTTACAAAGGAATAAACTTACACTTTCCGTGTTTGTTCGTATGTCCCACAAATGTAGGAAACAAAAACGGATTATGCAATTATCGGCATCTTGGGGGCTGTTGCAGTTACAAAATTAGGGCGGAACCATCCGCAAAGTTTTATTCTTCGGTTATTAGTAGTAATCCAACTTCATGTAATATCAATAATCTTTTGTGGTGTCGGCGTTCTGAACGCAGATCGGGGCGGTTTGTTTTATGTGGAATCCTATTAAATGGTAAGTAAAAAATTCGGTTTTCCTTCTGAAAAGGGGGAGGGGTGAAAAATAGGGATTGTCCGCTCGGTCGGGGTATCTCGGTTTGTTTGTCTGCGAGTGACAACCTTTTCAGAAAATGATATTTTATAGACCCTTTCACAAAGTTTGTCACCTTTTGGTTGCGGGGCAGTTTCGGCATAAATCGCACGATATGGGGAGTGGATGATAAATAGATTTACCCAAAACTACCCTATAAAAGAAAGAATCGCTATCTTTGCCGAAAAGCAAGTGTATCATGTCCTATAAACCGCCTTACACCATTACGCCGAAGATCACGAATTTGGTTGCACAAATCAGCGAAGCAATCGGCAGCTATTATGCGCATGAAAATCTGCGTCTGCATCGGGTCAATCGGATCAAAACGATTCACGGCACGCTGGCTATCGAGGGCAACACGCTTTCGACGGAGCAGGTCACGGCGGTATTGGAGGGAAAACCCGTCGTTGCTCCTATTAACGAGGTGCAGGAGGTGCGCAACGCCCTTAAAGCGTATGAATTGCTCGACACGCTCGACCCCTGTAAAGTCGATGATCTGTTAAAGGCGCATGCCACGATGGAAGTGGGGTTGATCGACGAAATCGGTTGCTTCCGCAAAGGCGGTGCGGGTGTGGTGTCGGGGAAAACGGTTATCCATTATGCGCCCGATGCCGAACGTGTGCCGTTTCTCGTAAACGATCTGTTCGAGTGGTTGCGCACCACGGATGAACACCCGCTGATCGCAAGTTGCGTCTTTCATTATGAATTCGAGTTTATCCATCCGTTCGCGGACGGCAACGGTCGCACGGGACGATTGTGGCAGACCTTGATTTTGAGCAGATGGCGGTCTATCTTCAAAAACCTGCCGATCGAAAACATTGTATATAAGTATCAAAAGGAGTATTATAAGGCGATTGCCGTAAGTGGAGGTAAAGCAGGTTGCACGCCTTTCGTCGAGTTTGTTTTGGGGGTAATCGCTGAAACGCTTACTACCCAAGAAACTACCCGAAAGACTACCCAAGAAATTATTTTGGAAGCCATCGCCCGCAATCCCAGCATCACACGGGCGGAGTTGGCCGAGGTTGTCGGAATCTCACCCGACGGCGTGAAATATCATTTGCAGAAACTCACCAAGTCGGGCAGGCTCAAACGGGTGGGGTCTACACGCCGCGGGGAGTGGGTGATCGAGTGACAGGAATTCCCAAAAAGGTACTTTTATAGACCCTTTTCAAAAGTTTGTCACCGACCTGTTTTCACCCGTTGCGGGCTATATGATCCGCTTTCCCAATTCGATGAACCGTTGTTTGTTGGTGCGCACCTCCCTGTACTCGAAATATATTCCGATCATCTTTGCCGTCACTTTTTTGCGGTAGGGGATGCCGAACCGCATAATCAGATCGTTCATAAAACGATTGACGGTGCACACGGGTAACTTGTCGCCCGTTTTCAACTGGGCGTACACCTCCCCGCAAACTTTTTCCGAGGTCAGCAGTTGTTGGCTTTCGTTTTCTTGTATCTGTTTGCCGATTGCGTTCATGTTGTAGTTGCACCGCTCGATCTCTGCCGCTCCGAGGGCGTAGTAGGCATCCACCATCATCGGCACTTGGCTTTGAATCTCCTCGCGCAGAAAGTAGTATTCATTCCATGTTCGGTTTTGTTCCAGTATCTCCAACTGCCGCACGATTTCGCGGAACAGCTCTTTCATTTTCAGTCGGGGATTTATGCGTTGCAGTCGGTCGCAGTCCGACAACGGATAGATATGTTCGGCGCAATCCGTGTGAAATGCTTTCGCGTACTCCTCCCGCACCAGTTCGGCGTCGGTGTAGTACCGCTTGATCCGCTCGTCGTCATAGGCGTTGTCCCACATGAACCAGTTGCGCGTTCCGTCGGCGTTCATGAACCGTTTATAGTCCATTCCCTCCAACGCCTGCGCACGGGTATCGCAACCTGCCCCCGACGCTTCGATTTGCAGGACTTGTTTGTAAACCACTTCGCACTCCTCCAACCTTGTGGCGATCTCCTCCCGTGATTTGCAGGGCATCTCCTTATTGGTGCTGAAAATATGCGCGGCATCCTCCACGCCGTTGCGGAAGCGTCCGACGATCTGCACGGCTTCGGTCGTGGGGTCGATGACGGTGTGCGCCGCAAACGAAAGGTCGGTTACGATCAGCACGCAGGCTGTTGTTGGCAGCTCGATGTCTACCGCCGAAAAGAAACGGCTCGTGAAAAAGTTGATTTCGTCCAGTTCTTCGAGCGAGGAGTAAGCCCGCGAAAAATCCCGCTTGCGGAGTTTCTTCACACTCTCGTAACTGCAAAAGACCTTGCACCGTTTCTCGATCTTATAGGTGCAGATCATGCGGTGGATCGTATCGGTCGAGTTTAGAAAGATGCAGAGCGGATGCCCTTTGCCTTTTACCTGTCCCATAAGGGTACGCACCCAGCCGACGGTGTTGTTCGTGTGTATGAGCAACATTTTCGGCTTGTGGTCGTAGGTCGGGCGGAGTATCTTCATCGTAAAGCCCTGCTGCTCGAAACGTGGATCGGACGGGATGATCGGCGTCGCGGAAACCATCGCCTTTTGCTTGCATCGGAAAAAATCATCCATCGGGAGCGTGATAGAGCCGCGATAGCCTGCATCCTGTATCGTGCGTTCGCACTCGTCGAACAGCATGAACCATTCACCGTGCATATCCGTATGCGTCTGTATCATCGCCGAGCGGACTTTGGGGAAACTTTCGGGCGTGGTCATGATTTTCAGATAGCCGTCGTTGTAGTTCGTGTTCAGAAAGTCGATGATGTCCTCGGTCGTTACGCCCTCGAACACGCCGAGTATCTGTGGGTGCTTTTTCATCTTGCCCTCGATAACGGGAACATTCGGCTCGATGATGACGGAGTGTCGGGGCGCATTGATCTCGGCATAGGTCGCACCGCATCCCGTGACGGTCTTGTTGATGATCGAATTGGTCGGTATTTCGGGCATCACGGCGTCGAACCGCTGGCCTGCATCTATTGTGATATATTCAATCTTCATTGCTTTGTGTTTAGATGGTTAAAAAACTTGGGGAGCGAGCGGTGAAACCCGCTCCCCTCGTTCAGCAGTTTAGTTCAGCAGGTCGGTGATGTCCTCCATCGCCTCGGCAGGCATCACGACTTTGCCGTTGGGAAAGTGGTACTTTTTGGCGAGGTAGCCGATGCCCTCCTCGCTCTCGTTGTACTCCTCGGAGGTGATCGCGGTCAGTTTCTCCATCTCGGCGGCCACCTCTGCCAGCCACTCGGACTGACAGCAGATTTCACGGTCGGGTTCGAACTCCGTCACTTCGGGCAACTCCTTACCCATCAGGAACGCCAGCAGGTAGTTCCAGATTTGGGCGTTCAGCAGGAGTTTGCCATCCAGTTCGGTGTACCCCTTACGGATTCCAAACCACACGTAGCCGCATCCAGCCACGTCTACACGGGTGGTCACGATCAGGGTGGTAGCCCCTGCCGCAATCGCTTTCGCCAGCGTGCGGAACATTTTGGCGTTCCCTACGGGTTTGATTTTAATTACTCGGAGGTTCGTTTTCTCCTCCTGTTCTTCTGCGCGGTTCCCAGCTACCTGCTGCGATGCCGCTGTTACATTGATATTTTTCATATTATTAAAATTTGAGTTTGCATTGCCATTGATGTTTGCAAGCGTTTCCATAATCGTTATCTTTTTTATTAAGTTTTGTTACCGCCTCTTTCGGGCTGTCGGCTACTCCCTGTAATCTTGGTCGGCCGTACGCTCCGACCTCGTTCACGACTGCAAAAGTGGTCGATTTTTTTTGCTTCTCCGAGCCTTTCGAGGTAGAGGTTGCAGGCTATATTCAGACCTATTCTTTACCTCTGTCTTTTAATTGGTTACATTTTGCGTTTCATCGGTCGTTTTTTTAGTTCAACCTCCACTTTCGGGCTTTCGGTTTCTCCCTGCGGATTCATCGGCCGTACGCTCCGATTTCCTCCGCTTGCAGTATATAAAACACTTGAACACGCCCTTTCGCTAATCGGTTTGGGGTAGAGAATATCGGCTTGTTTTTGGCCTGTTCTTTACCTCTGTTCTTCACTCCGTTGCAAAGAGCCGTTTTCAGTTGTTTTTTAGTTTGGTACATTGTCTTGTCGTTATTGATTACGCTGGCAAATATCGACCATTTTTTCGCGTTCTCCGAACCTTTCGAGGTAAACAATGTCGGCTGTTTTCATGCCTATTATTTACCTGTTTGTCAGTTTTATGTCAGATTCTTTTACTCCGTTACGATAACGCGAAAATCGCTCTTGGGTTTCGGCGGAGCAGGTAAAGAAAAAGGGTGCATTTCTGCACCCATTCTCTACCTGAAATATTTCGGTTATTCAGAATAAATCCTTATGAACGATATTGTCCGTTACGATGTGTATTTTCCCGAACGCGACAGACGGGAATTTCGGTATCTTTTCCCCGCCGTATTTTTGTACGTTCTTCTTTATATAGCCGATGTCGGCGCGTATGTTTTTGGGGTTGAAAGAACCGTCATAGCCTTTATAGGAGGGATAGCACCCGACGAAGCGGGTGTAATTGTAGATCAACCTGCAAAGTTCGTTCGGCGTGTCGGGATTCTCGGACATTGCATTTTCTTCATGGAGCATCCGATAAATCCCGTATGCGACAATCGGATAGCGCGTATTCATCGGCTTGGCTCCTGCCGACGGTTTGCGTCGTTCCAATTCCTGCCGTGCTTCCTCGGCGGTCTGAATGTCGGGGAAATAATCGGCGAGTTCCTTTCGGATTAGACGGAACAGCCAGTTATTCGTATTGGGAATCGTCTGCGGCTCCTGCTTGCGGCTGTTGGTGCGCAGGGTTACGGGCATTTCCTGTTCTCCGACACGTTCGTACAGGTTCCGATGCCGTTGTTCGGTTTCTTCCATAAAAAGCATCAGTTTCGCCCACTCGCCCTTATAGATGTTCCAATCTTCCCAATATCCGTGTTCATATAACTCCTCCTCGTTGAATTTGCGGTCGGTGATGATGTAAGCCATGAACAAGAGGGCTTCCCGCAGTCGGTCGGTCAACAGGGGCGTTTCTCCGAACTGTTCCATATAAGCGTCATAATCGAAACGGTTGGTCGGCAACCGTATTTCGTGTTCCTCTTGGATTGCTTTGGCGGCGGAGATGCCCGTACTCGATTCTATTTCATTGGTAAAGTATCCCAGCGTAATGCCGAAATAGTTTTCCAACAACGGGGCGATTTCCCGTAAGGAGCGGGTATCGGTAGCCAAACAGCCTTTCGAGCCTGTAAGTTCGTTCATAAGCGGTGATTGTTTCAACGAATTTACAAAATTCCGCTTTCTGTCGCAACCGACGACCGCAGAAAAAAGAAAAGGGACTATCCGATGCAATCGGATAATCCCTTAAAAGGTAGTGACAAACTTGGTTTCGGGGGCTATAAGATAGACCTTTTTTCAAACCTTGTCACCACCTCACAATAAGTTTTGCATGGCCGCATCTATCTGCGAGTTCTCGAATGAATCGAGGTAGATTTGCGTAATCTTTTCCGAACTATGACCCAGCGATTCGCTGATGATGGATGTTGAAACTCCCGACCTTTTCAGCACGGTTGCAAACGAGTGTCGTGCAACGTATGTCGTGAGCGTGATAGGCAGGTGCAGATGCTCGCCGATTAGCTTCAGATAGCGATTTATCCGCTTGTTCGTCCGTTGCACCCGTCCGTACTGCTGTTGCGCCGTAACGTGAACAGAACGCCTTAAAACAGGGAAAATGTAATCCTGCGGATGTGCGTTCGGTTGGCGGTACTTGTCGATAATAGCAAGGGCAGCAGGTTGGAGTTGGAACGACAGGAGTTTACCCGTTTTCTGACGGTTGAAAACCAGCCGCCCGTCCACGATGTCGGCATAGCGGATGTGCAGAATATCGGTCAGATTGATGCCGCATGACAGGTAGCTGAACAGGAACAAGTCTTTGGCAAGTTGCAGGAACGGTTTGGGGTACTTGGTCAGCGTCCGCACCTCGCAATCCATAATCCGCCGAATATCTTCCTTTGTCAGCGACCGTTTGGCCGTGGCTTCCTTGAATCGGCTCACTTTGAACGTGTCGAAAGGGTAGTCCGTTTTCTTGATTAGGCCGTCGGTGATTGCGCTGTTGTAAAGCACCCGCAACGAACGGAAACGGATGCCGATGGAGTTGTCGGAATAATGCCGTTCCACCCGCAGCCATTGTTCGTACCGTTTCAGCCATTCGGCGTCGATGTCTATAAAATAAAAGTCCAGCGAACGGCAGAATTTCGTCAGCGAGGTGCGGAGTTCCTGAAAGGTCTTGGCGTTGCCTACACGTTTCTCGACCAGCAGACGGTCGATGTAGTCGTTCAGATAATCACCGACGGTTTGGCGCACGACCTTGCGGGATGCCTTTTCGACAAGCGTGTTCAGCGTGTATTCCTTGTCGCTGGTCTTAAAATCCAAAATCTGCTCCTGCAACTCTTTTGTCTTGGTTTCGATAAGGGTGTTTATGCGCTCCTTGTCGGGGCAATTCCGCTTGGGGCGGCTTTTGTCAAAGTTCCAAAATTTGGCGTCGAGAGAAATGTGCAGGCTGATGTACTTGATTCGGCGGTTTTTCGTGAGCCGTAACATAAGGGGGTGAGTGCCGTCAGATAGGGTTTTAGAGGTGTACAGGACGGTTGTGAGGGTGGTGTTCATAACCAATTTCGGTTTAAACATTGGTTTAAACAAATCCCCGATTTCGCTGTAAAAACCGCTCGAAACAAGACACGAAAAAACCACCTACATTGCTGTAAGTGGTTGATTTTGAGAGTGACACCGACAGGACTCAAACCTGTAACCTTCTGATCCGTAGTCAGATGCTCTATTCAATTAAGCTACGGTGCCGAATTGCAGGTGCAAATATAGGGTGAAAATCCTAAACACGCAAATTATTCCGCAAATTTTTTAATAAAAAGATGTCTCATTTTGTGCCGGAAGTATACACCATCCGGATTATCAGGGGGTTGTTGCCGCGGCTATTCCAGCATTTCGGCGAGTTTCTTCGAAAGCTCCCCGCCGCGCAGGTTCTTCGCTATGATGATGCCGTCGGGCGAGATCAGGAAGTTCGCGGGGATCGACGTGATCCCATAGGCTGCGGCGGCCGTGCTCCGTTTGTCTGCGTCGATGCCCAGGACATTGATCCACGGCATGTCGTTGGCCGACGTGAACGACCGCCATTTTGCCTCGTCGTTGTCGAGCGAGACGGCGTAAATTTCAAACCCCTTGGCTTTGTATGCGGCGTATGCCTCGCGCAGGTGGGGGATCTCGTGGCAGCAGGGGGCGCACCACGTCGCCCAGAAGTCGAGCAAAACCCAGCGTCCCGGTTCCACCAGCGACGAGAGCGATATGGGTTCGCCTTGCGTGTCGGTCAGCGTGAGGTTCGTAAAGCGGTGGCCGATCTGCGCGTTTTCGAATCCCGCCAGTTCCTTTTGCAGTTCCTGCATGATCGTATGCGCCTGCATTCCGGGTGAAAACGCAGTCATACAGGGCCTTATCTGCGCCCGTCGGGTGTCGTCCTGCAGCATATTCGGGAATTCATAGGCTGAGAAGAGCCATAGGCCGAAGATATTGTCGAGGTTGGCATTCATCATCGCGCGGGGAATCTCCTCAAAGCGTGCGAAGATGGCTTCGACTTCCTCGTGCGGAGTGGCCGGCGTCATTTTGATGTATTCGTTGCGGAGCGCCTCCAGTTTCCTGTTTAGCAGCAGCAGGCTGTCATTCAAAGGTGTGCCCGTCGCTTCATACACGCCCTCTTCGCGGGGTTCCAGCCGGATGTCGCCCGCTTCCAGAAAGATAGGCGTAGGCGTCAGGAGCCGGTCGCGGTCGCTCAGGGTGGCGATGTCGGTGCCGGCGACCTTGCCCTTGAGTCTGAACGTCGTGTCGGCAGTCATTACGCCGGAGCTGATTATGGATTTGTTGCTGGCGAAGAGGAAAACCGAATCGCCCGGTGCGAGGCCGTAATGGCCCGAGACGGTGTAGTTCGAATCCCCGCAATTGCATAACAGGAATGCGGCGGACAGGAGGACGGTGATTATTTTCATGGTCAGTAATTCGGGGGCTATTTTATCTCCCGGTCGGGATGGTCTTTCAGGAATTTCTCCCAACTCTGGGAGCCGCGTTTCGAAGCTGCTTTTTTGCCGCCGCCCAGCCCTTTTACGCGCTCGTCGCCCAGAGCCGTGTTGAGCGGGCTGGCCGTTGTGAAGTGGTGGCACAAGGCGACGGCCATGCCGTCCGTGGCATCGAGCCGTCTGGGGGGCTGATCTATCGAGAGGATACGGCAGACGATGGCGGCGACCTGTTCCTTGGCGGCGGAACCGCGCCCCGTGATGCTTTGCTTGATGCGCATCGGGGCGTATTCCGAAACGGCGAGGCCGCGGCTCAGCGCAGCTGCCATAGCTACGCCCTGCGCCCGCCCGAGTTTGAGCATCGACTGCACGTTTTCGCCGAAGAAGGGCGATTCCAGCGCCACTTCGCGCGGGGCGTACTGGTCAATCAGCGCCCCGACCCGCTCGAAGATATAACGTAGCTTGGCATAGGGATCTGTCAGTTTGTGCAGGTCGATGTCTCCCAGTACGACGGAACGGACGTTGCGCCCCTCGATCTCCAGCACCCCGTACCCCATGTAATTGGTGCCGGGGTCGATGCCCATGATGCGGTATGTCTCCTGATGTTGCATTTTTTTTAGCAGGTTGTTATCCTTTTGTTATTCGGAATAAAGACAGGCGCTTCTTCCGATATTTCAATATGTGGGATGCCTCGCCGCAGCGGATGAAGATCCGGTAGTCGGAAGCATCCCGAATATGCATGCTGGAATATATTTCCGGCGTTGCATGGTGTTCGGGCCGATGGATGTCCGTAAGGCCGTGCTCGTGTTTTCGGGCAGGGGCGTTTCGGCTTTTTGCAAAGAACCGTTCCGGCGGCCCTGAGCGGAGGCGGACGGGTATCCCGTGCAGGACGGATTACTCGGCGAGCAATTCGGCGACTTTGCTGCAAAGGTCTTCGCCGCGCAGGTTCTTGGCGACGATCCGGCCCTGGGCGTCGATCAGGAAATTCGACGGGATGCTTTGCACGGCATAGTCTTTCGCCGCGAGGTTGTCAAAGCCGTTGAGGTCGCTGACCTGCACCCAGCCCATGCCGTGCTCGCGGATGGCGCCGAGCCATTTGTCGTTGTCGTTGTCCAGCGATACGCCGTATATTTCTAAGCCCCGGCCGTGGAACTTGTCGTAAGCCTGCTTCAGATGGGGAACCTCCTCCATGCAGGGGCCGCACCACGATGCCCAGAAGTCCACGAGCGTGTATTTGTTGGCCGGGTTGTCGATCACCGAGGTCAGGGTAACGATCTGCCCGTCGGCATCGCCCTGCATGATGTTCATGTAGGGCTGGCCGATGTCGGTCTTGAGGCGTTGCGCCGCAACCGTCCTGAGCGCGGCTAACTCCCGGGACTTTTGCATCCCGGGCGAAAATTCGGCGATCCGGTCGAGCAGCTCCTGGCCCGAAAGCGTGGGGGCCATCCCTTCCAGGGCCATGATTCCGAACGCATTGTCGCGGTTGGCTTCCGCCGTTTTGCGGGGGAGTCCGCCCAGTTCGTCTTCGATCTCCCGGCGACGTCCTTCGGAGGTGCCCTCCCGGTGGTATTCATCCATCAGCGTCATGGCCGACGCCCGGAAAGCGGAGCTCGCATCGTTTGCCGGAGTGCCCGTCACACGCGTTGACCCGGCCGGGGCGTCGGGGTTGTCCTCGATCGAGACTGTCCCCGGTTCGGGGAAAAACATCGTCCCGAACCGCTGTGCATCCCCTTCGCGGGAATCGGTGACGGTGCGCCGGGCGGTGATGTCCGCCGGGCCTTCGAAGCGGAACTTGCCGCCTTCGACGACGGCCGAGTCGATCAGGCTGTCGCCCTCGAACATGTAGACAGTGCCTTCGAGCCCGGCGATGTGCCCTTCAACGACGTATTTGGATCCGGTGCCGCAACCGCATAACAGGACTGCGGCCGATGCGAAAAGGAGTGTTTTTTTCATAGGACGGGGTAGTTTTATCGAAAAGCCCCTCCGGGGCATTTGCGGCTCGGAGGGGCTTTTTATTCGCGGCGGGCTACTTTCCGAGGAGCTCCTCCACTTTCTTGTAGAGGTCTTCGCCGCGCAGGTTCTTGGCGACGATCACGCCCTGGGCGTCGATCAGGAAATTCGACGGGATGCCCTGTACCGCATAGTCTTTGGCAGCTCGGTTGTCAAACTGTTGCAGCTCGCTGACATGAATCCAGTCCATGCCGTTGTCCTTGACGGCGGCGAGCCACTTGTCGCGGTCGCGGTCGAACGAGACACCGTAGATTTCGAAGCCTTTTTTGTGGAACTTGTCGTAGGTCTCCTTCAGGTGGGGAACCTCACCCATGCAGGGGCCGCACCACGAAGCCCAGAAGTCCACGAGCGTGTACTTGTTGGCCGGGTTGTCGATCACCGACTTGAGCGATACGGGCTGCCCCTCGGCATTGTTCTGCACAATGTCGATGTAGGGCTGGCCGACGTCGGTCTTGAGCTTCTGTTCGGCCGAGGTTTTCAGCTCGGTCAGTTCCTTGGTCTGCTGCATCTCGGGCGAGAACTTGGCGATTTCGTCCAGGGTTTCCTGTCCCGAAAGTTCGTAGGCCCGGTTGGGCATCAGTACCACGCCGAAGAAATTGTCGCGGTTGTTGTCGATTGTCGTAAGAGTCAGTTGCTCGAACTCCTTTTCGATGGCCTCGCGGCGTTCGTCGGTCGTAGCCTGGTCGCGGTATTCCTTGATCAGGGTGCGGCTGGCTACCGAATAGGCGTCGCTGGCGTCGTTGGCCGGCGTTCCGGTGGTATGGCGGACTTGTGCGTCCTCGGCGTCGCTCTTGATCGAAATATTGCCCGGTTCGAGGATGAACTGCATGGCGAATGCCTGCGGCTGTCCCTCGCGCGAGTCGAGCAGGTAATGTACGGCCGGCGCCCCGGCGTTGCCCCGGAACTGGAACTTGCCGGCCTTGACGGCTGCCGAGTCGATCAGGCTGTCGCCCTGGTACAGGTAGACCGTTCCCTCGAGCCCGGCGATGTCGCCGTCGATGATGTATTTGGGCTGGTTGCTGCAACTGCACAGCACGGCTGCGGCTGTTGCGAATAGAAATAATTTTTTCATAATGCGAAGGTATTGGTTATTTTTTTGATGCTGCGAGTTGCTTCTCCAGCTCGTTTACGCGTTTTTCGAGTTCGGGCAGCCGTTTGAAGACCGTCGCCGAACGGTGGTACTGCATGCCGGGCAGCGCCGGGTAGCCGAAACGGATCTCACCGTCGGGCACGTCCTTGTCCAGGCCGCTCTTCGAGCCGATCTTCACGTTGTTGCCGATGTTGACATGGTCGGCAATACCCACCTGCCCCGCGAGGAAGCAGTTGCTGCCCACCTTCGAGGTGCCTGCGATGCCGGTCTGTGCCGACGAGACGGTGTTCTCGCCGACCTGCACGTTGTGGCCGATCTGGATCAGGTTGTCCAGTTTCACGCCCCGCCGGATGACCGTCGAATCGGTTTTGGCGCGGTCGATGCAGGTATTGGCGCCGATCTCCACGTCGTCTTCGATCACGACGTTGCCCAACTGGGGGATCTTGTCGAACCCGCCTGCGGCATTGGGCATGAATCCGAATCCGTCGGCGCCGATCACGGCGCCCGCGTGCAGGATGCAGTTGCGGCCGATAAGGCAGCCTTCGTAGACCTTGACCCCCGGATAGAGGATGGTGCCTTCTCCCACACTTACGCCCGTTCCGAGGTATACCTGCGGATAGATCTGGCATCCGTTGCCGATCTTTACGTCGGCCTCGATTACCGCGAAGTCGCCTATGTAGCACCCTTCGCCCACCTGGGCTTCGGCGCAGACCGAGGCCAGCGGGCTTATGCCGCTGCGGCGGGGTTTTGCGGCATTGTACATTTCGAGGAGTTTCAGGACGCAGGCGCCTGCGTCGTCGACCTTGATGAGCGTCGCCGAAAGCGGCTGCGCGGGTTCGAACGTGCGGTTGACCAGCACGACCGACGCTCCGGTAGTGTAAATATAGGCTTCGTATTTGGGATTGGTAAGATAGCTGAGCGAGCCGGCCTTGCCTTCCTCGATCGAAGATACGGTGTGTACTTTCGCCTCTTTGTTGCCGACGATTTCACCGCCCAGGAATCCGGCGATCATTTCGGCTGTGAATTCCATCATAAAATAATTATAGGTATTTGTTAATATCTACTCCCACGGGCATGAACTCTTCCACCGAACGGCCGAACGAAAGCACTTCGCGTACCGTCGACGACGAAATGTCGGCCACGGGCGCCGGGGTGAACAGCATCACGGTCGTGATGTCGGGGTAGATCCGGTGGTTGGTGGCCTCCATCGTGCGTTCGTATTCGAAGTCGGTTGTGTTCCGCACGCCGCGGATAATGGCGCAGGCTCCCATCTCCTCGGCGAATTCGCCCGTGAGCCCCGTGTAAATCCGGGCTTCGACACGCGTATTCCCGGCATAGAGGTCGTCGATCAGCCGTTTGCGGTTGGCGACGGTCAGCAAACCCTGTTTCGAGGTGTTGTTGCCGATGCCGATGACTACGCGGTCGAAGAGGTTGAGGGCCTCGTCGACCAATGCCGCATGGCCGCGGGTGAACGGGTCGAACGACCCGGGGAAAATAGCAGACCTTTCCATATCGGACAAAGGTAATAATATTTGGGAATACCGGATTAAAAAATGCGAATTAATTTACCGTTCGAACTTTACATAGTCCGAATAAATGATCCGCGTATGCGGATTCGACGATACGATCTCCTGGCGCAGGGCCTTCGTGCCCCAGCGGATGAAGAGGAAGCGCCGCGGGACGCGGTGCACGACCTGCCGCAGGGTGTCGGTGCTCTGCACGCGGCAGGCGACCGAGTCGGTGCGGATACGCCCTTCGACCGTAACCCAGGCGTCGCGCCAGCGGAACAGTTTCAGGGTGTCGCGGATTCGGAGCGTGTCCCGGCGGAGCAGGACGACGGTGTCGCGGACGGGCGTGCGCAGGTCGACGCTCGTGGCGGTGACTGTTTTGGCGACGGCTTCCAGCCTCCGGAGCCTGATGCCGAGGCGGCGGATGGTGTCGGCATCCCCGGCGCGGAGGCGTTCGAATTCGGCGCAGCGCAGACGCAATGCCTGCACCGAGGCTGCCTCCTGTCCCAGCCGGGTGCGGTAGTGTTCGATGCCCGAGGCCAGGGCATTCTGGTTCTGTGTGAGGCGGCGGGTTTCGTGGCGGTAACGGGTATAGCCGTATGCCAGCAGCGCCGTTATGAGGACGGCGTAAAGGAAAAGGTATTTTTTCATGGTTTCCGGGTTTTGCGGCGAAGATAGCGCGTGCCCTCCCGGGTGGGTTTCTACATATTCGGAAACAGCCCGCGGAGCGCCCCGGCGATGCGTTCGGCGAAGATGGCCATGTAGGGCTGCCCGTCGCAGCGGGAAAGGGCGGTGACGCCCCGGTGGTCGATGAAGAAAAGTTCGTCCATGCGCGGCAGGTCGTCGCGCCCGACGGGCGAAGCGGCCAGTTCCAGCCCGGCGGCGCGGATGCTCCTGACTGCAAGGCTGCGCCCGATGCTCGCTTCGCCCGGCGGGGCGTAGACCCGCCTGCCCCGGATGGCGAACAGCGCCGCTTCGTCGGCCGCCATGAGAGTCCCGTTGCGGTCGCAGCGTACGGCGACGCTCGCACCCTGCAACCCGGCATATTGCCGTGCCAGCTCTACGGCAGCCTCGCGTGCCGAGGTGGGGGCGTCGAACAGCGGCGGTTCGTATTGCAGCGTCACGGCTTCGGGCATCAGGCTGCGCAGGTCGTAGCCGCGGTAGAGCGAAACGCCTTCGAATTCCAGCCGCAGGGAGCCCGATGCCGGCAGGACGAGCCGCACGAATTTCGAACGGTCGCTGCCGGGGGCTTCCCGTCCGACCACCGCCGCGACGGCCGTCCCGACCTCCCGGGCGTCCTGTGGCCCCGGGCACCCGAAGAGCGTGCGCGACCAGCGGTCGAGTACGGCCAGGTGTTCCCGCAGGCAGAGGCACTCTCCGTCGAGGACATGTACGGTCTGGTATAGGTAGACTTCCCGCATCAGAGCATGAAGATTTTGAGCAGCAGTTCGCGCAGCAGTTCGCCGTCCGATGCACCTCCGGCGTTCATGCCCTTGCTCTTGGCGTCGTATTCGCGCAGCAGGCCGAGGATGTTGAATACCTTGCGGTTGTCCCAGTTGGCGGCGTTCTGCTTGATCTCGCCGATGACATAGACGTTGCTCTTCTTGAGGATGCGCATCAGCTCCGTGTCGGGCGGGAATGCGGTTCCCTTGTGCCGCGAGAGCCAGCGGAGGTAGTTCACGACGAAGAGCTCCTTGAACTGCCCGAAAAGCGCCAGTACGGTGACCAGCAGCGGGTTGTCCTTGGGGTTGCGGGCGAAATGCTCGGCGATCATCAGCGCCCGCGCCATGTCCCGGGTCGCCACGGCCTTGCACAGCTCGAAGTTGTTGTAGTCCTTCGAGATGCCGATGTTGGCCTCGATGTCGGCGTCGGTGATGCGCTTCGTGCCTTCGGGCAGCGAGACGACCAGTTTGCCCAGCTCGTTCGAGATTTTCGAAATGTCGGTGCCCAGGTGGTCGGTCAGCATCGACAGCGCCTTCGTGTCGATGGCCAACCCTTTCCCGGCGATGAATCGCTGGAGCCACGAGGCGATCTCGTAGTCGCGCGGACGCACCGACTCGAGCACCGCGCCGTTGGCGGCGCAACCCTTGTAGAAGGCCGAACGCTTGTCGGCGTTTTTCTCCTTGTGGCAGATTACGAGGATCGTCGTCGGCGATGGCTTCTGGGTGTAGAGCGAGAGCTTGTCCAGCCCGCGCAGCTGCTGCGCCTCCTTGAGGATGACGACCTGGTAGGAGCCCATCATCGGCATCTGGCGGCAGAGGTTGATGACCTGCCCCGCCTCGGAGTCCTTGCCGTAGACGGTGAGCTGGTTGAAAGCCCGTTCGGCTTCGCCCAGCACGGTCGTGGCTATCTGCTCGGCGATGGCGTCGATGAAGTAGCTCTCTTCGCCCATGAGCAGGTAGATGGGGACGAACCGCCGTGCGGCGATCTGGCCGGCGAGTTGTTCGTATGCGGCGACGGAATCCTTGAATTTCAGTGCGCTTTTAGCCATGTCAGACGATTTCTTTGGTGATACGCAGCACGTTCTCCGTGTCGGGCGTCAGGCGGTAGCGGTCGTCGATGCGGCGGCCGACGAGCCATACGATCTCGCCGCCCGACAGCAGTACGAACTGCCGTTGTTTTTCGGCCATCGAGACCTTGGCGTCGATCAAAAAATCGCTCACTTTCTTGCGCCCCGTCATGCCGAACGGCACGAAGGAGTCGCCTTCGCGCCAGCGGCGCAGCGTGAGCGGGAATTGCAAGCGGTCGGCGTCGACCTGGGCGATATGCTCCGGCACGCCGAAATTCTTGATCGTGTCGATGTCCGTATATTCGAAGTAGAGCACCGAATTGCCGCAGTAGCTCCGCTGTGCACCCCTTTCCACCTGCGTCATGCAGGCGTCGTCGGGGGTGATCGGCGCCACGACGATCTTGCCGCGGTCGACGTAGGCCACCCGTTCGCGCGAGTAGAAGCGTCGCCCCGTCATATCGTGCCGGAGCGAATGGCAGAGCGAGTCGACGACGTCACCCTTGAACCCGTAGGCCGAACTCAGCAGTTCATAAATCACGAACTCCTGCGGGAATGCCGGGTCGATGCGGTCGAGGTGGATCGTGTCGAACCCGTCCGCCGAAGTCACCGCCTCGCCGCGGATACGTTCGATGCCGTGGTTGATGAACAGCTGGGCATCGGTCAGACGTGCCAGGTTGCGGCTCATGAGGCTCGTGAACTTGGGGTTGATCTCCCGGATGCGGGGTATCAGTCCGAGCCGGATCTTGTTGCGCAGGTATTTGGTCGAGCGGTTCGACGAATCCTCGCGGAACGGGATGCGGTTGGCTACGGCATATTCGAGGATCTCCTTGCGCGAGGCGAACATCAGCGGACGGATGATCCTGCCCACCTGCGTCGAGATGCCCGTCAGCCCGCGCAGCCCCGTGCCGCGCAGCAGGTTGATGAAGAACGTCTCGATCGAGTCGTCGGCATGGTGGGCGATCGCCACGGCCGTGTAGCCCTGACCGCGGCTCAGGGTGTCGAACCACGCATAGCGCAGGCGCCGTGCCGCCATTTCCATCGACTCGCCCGTGCGTTCCATTTCGGCCGTGGTTTCGAACCGCTTGTTGTAAAACTCCACGCCGTACTTCTTCGCTTCCTCTTCCACCAGCACCTCGTCCTCTTCGCTCTCGGTGCCCCGCAGCTGGAAATTGCAGTGCGCCACGCCCACCGAATAGCCGCTGCGGGTGAAAAGCGACAGCATGACCATCGAATCCACGCCCCCCGAAACGGTCAGCAGGATGCGGTCGTCGTGCGTCGCCAGGTCATTCTCGGCGACATACCTCTGGAAAGCCTCTAAAAGTGCCATATTACAATATGTTGACTTCGGTGTCTATCTCTATGCCGAACTTTTCGTGTACGCGGGCCTGTACCATACGGGCGAAATCGAGTATCTCGCCGCCCGTGGCACCTCCCAGGTTCACCAATACCAATGCCTGCCGCTCATGGATGCCGACCCGTCCGCTTCGGCAGCCTTTCAGCCCCGCCTTGTCGATGAGCCACCCGGCGGCGAGTTTCGCTTTGCCCGAAAGGGCGGCGGGGTAGAGCGGCATGTCGGGCCAGCTGGCCCGCAATTGTTGCGCCACGGATTCATCGACGACCGGGTTTTTGAAGAAGCTCCCCGCATTGCCCGTCACCTTCGGGTCGGGTAGTTTGGCGCGGCGGATGGCGCAGATTGCCTCGCGGATGTTGCGCAGCGTCGTGCCGCCGCGGGCCTCGACCTCGCGCTCCACGTCGCCGTACCCCAGCCGGGGTTGCGGCGTGCGCGAAAGGCGGATGTCGACCGCCGTGATGACGACACGTCCCCGCAGGTCGTGCTTGAAGATGCTTTCGCGGTAACCGAAACAGCAGTGCGCGGCGTCGAGCGTCATGCATTTGCAGTTTTCCACGCAGAACATGTGTACCCGCTCGATCGCGTCCTTCGCCTCGCAGCCGTAGGCGCCAATGTTCTGAACGGGCGCCGCCCCGGCCTTGCCCGGGATCAGCGAGAGGTTTTCGATCCCCCACAATCCGCGCTGTACGGCCCACTCCACCAGGTCGTCCCATTCGACCCCGGCGTCGGCGCGCACGTGTACCGTGCCCCCCTCTTCGCCGAGCAGGGCGATCCGCTGCGAGACGGGGGTCAGCAACAGCCCGTCGTAGTCCTGTGTGAAAAGTATGTTGTTGCCGCCGCTCAGGACGCTCCAGCGGTCGGGGATTCCGCCGCCGAAAATCGCGTGCAGATCCTCCTCGGTCTCGAATTCGGCGAGCCGGGCGGCGTGCTGCTCGACGCCGAAACTGTTGCGTCCGCGCAGGCTGGTTTGGTGAAATTCTCGGATCATGATGTGCAAAGTTAGAAATTATTTCGTTATCTTTGAAGATAATTCCGATCCGACGAAAAACTAAAGACGATAGAACCATGTTTACCGAAAAAGATTTACAGCAGATCGAAAAACACGGGCTGACCCCCGATGCGGTCGAGCGCCAGCTGGAGAATTTCCGCCGCGGGTTCCCCTTCCTGAAGGTTGTGCGCGCCGCATCGCCCGGCGACGGGGTGATGGTCGTGGGCGACGCGGAGGCTGCCGCCGCCGTGGCGCGTTATGAACGGGAGGCCGACCGCCTGGGCATTGTGAAATTCGTGCCAGCCTCGGGTGCCGCGACCCGTATGTTCAAGGAGTTGTTCGAGTTCGTCAACGAGGGTAAGCGCGGCAAGGGCATCGACACGTTGCTGGACAATATCGGGCGCTTCGCCTTCTGGCCGGAACTCAAGGCCGTGCTGCCGCCCGATGCCGACGACAAGGCAACCGTGCGTGCCATCGTAAAGGACGGGCTCGGCTACGGGCAGAAGCCCAAGGGGCTGGTGACCTTCCATGCCTATCCCGAAGGGGCGCGCAAGGCGGTCGAGGAGCACCTGGTGGAGGGCGCGGTCTATGCCGCGGCCAGAGGCGTGGCCCGGATCCATTTCACCGTGTCGCCCGAGCACATCGCGGGCTTCGAAACCCTCCTGGCGGAAAAGGTACCCGTGTACGAACGGCGTTTCGGCATCCGTTACGACATCTCGTTCTCGGTGCAGAAACCTTCGACCGATACGATTGCCGTCAATCCCGACAACACCCCTTTCCGGCAGGACGACGGCACGCTGCTGTTCCGTCCGGCGGGGCACGGCGCGCTGGTCGAGAACCTGAACGAAATCGACGCCGACCTGGTGTTCATCAAGAACATCGACAACGTGACGACCGATGCGCGGCGCGGCGATACGATCCGCTATAAAAAGGTATTGGCCGGCATCCTGCTGGATTTGCAGAATCGGGCTTTCGAGTATCTCAAAGCGCTCGAGGTGGGCGGCGCCGAGCTGGAGCCGATCGTGGAGTTCATTGAACAGCGCTTGTGCGTCAAACTGCCCGCAGACTACGATTCGGCCCTGTTGCGCGCCGTGCTCGACCGTCCGATCCGTGTCTGCGGCATGGTTCGCAACGAAGGCGAACCGGGAGGCGGCCCGTTCTGGGCTTCGAACGCCGACGGCACGCAGTCGCTCCAGATCGCCGAGTCGAGCCAGATCGCACCTGCCGACCTGCCGCTGATGAAGGCCGCGACGCATTTCAATCCCGTAGACCTCGTGTGCGGCGTCCGGGATTCCAAGGGGCGCAAGTTCGACCTGCGGCGTTATACCGACCCTGCGACGGGTTTTATCTCGTCCAAGTCGAGCGGTGGCCGCGAATTGCGTGCCCAGGAATTGCCCGGTTTGTGGAACGGCATGATGTCGCGGTGGAACACCATCTTCGTGGATGTGCCCATCACGACCTTCTCGCCCGTGAAAGTCGTGCAGGATTTGCTGCGTCCCCAGCACCAGTGACCCCTGTGCGAACCCGATAAGGCGGATGCCGCGTGAGCGGCGTCCGTTTTTTGTGGGGCTGCCGCCTTCCCGCGGGGCCGTCCGTTTTTTTACGGCGCCGGTGGGCTTTTACGGGACAGCCTGCGGCGTGCGGCGGTTTTCCCGGCCGTAAGACACTTCATTTCGCTTCGAAACTTCTTCTTTTTGTTCTTGAATTTTGTCAAAAAAGGACAAATTATTGCGGTGTGCCTCAGTTTTCTGATAATCTTTTATATATTTGTGTGCATATTTTGAAAAACGATAATCAAAACTAAATAACACTATGAAAAACAAACTTCAGGAGCTGACCAAAAAGCTCTACGACGAGGGGCTGGAGAAAGGCCGTGCCGAAGCCGACCGTCTGGTCGGGGAGGCTAAGAACGAGGCGGCGAAGATCGTCGCCGAAGCCCGCGCCCAGGCCGAGGAGATCGTCAAGAAGGCCCGTGACAAGGCTGAAGATGTCGAGAAGAACACGATGACCGAGATCGCACTCGCGGGCAAGCAGGCCGCTGCGAAGATCAAGTCGGAGATCGCTTCGATGATCGTGGCCAAGGCCACTGCGGCCGGGGTGAAGGAGGCTGCGCTCGATCCCGCATTCATCAAGGAAATGCTGCTCGCCGTGGCCAGGAACTGGAACGGTGCCGATGCGGGCAAAGTGGAGTTGAAAGCCCTGTTGCCCGAGGCGGAGCGTACTAAACTCGACGCGGCGTTCGGCAAGAGCGCCCAAGAACTGCTCGCCGCCGGTATCGAAGTGGGCTATTCGAATGAGGTGAAGAGCGGGTTCAAGGTAGGTGCCAAGGACGGCGGCTACTACATCTCGTTCTCCGATGCCGATTTCGACGCCTTGCTGGGCGAATACCTGCGTGAGAAAGTATCGGACATGCTTTTTAAGGCGTGACGCTATGTTCACGACGAATTATTATTGTCTGGTAGCCGGGCTGAAGGAGTATTCGCTCGATGCCGACACCAAGGGTTTCGATGCCAAGGCCATCGTCGGGGAGATCCTCGAAGGGGTGGACGGGGCCGATGCCGACGCGGTGCGGCTGTTGTACGGCTATTACGACTGTGAGAATATCGCTTCGCTGCGTGCGGGGCGCTCGGCGCACAATCCGCTGGGTAACTTCACACGCGAGGAGCTGGAAGAGGAGGTGAAGACTCCCCGGCGCCTGCCGGCGCCCGTAGCCCGCGTATTGCGCGCCTTTGCCGACCCCGAAGGCGAGGATGCCGAGGAGGTCGATACGGCCGGGCGCTTCGAGAGTGCGCTCTTCGGAGCCTACTACGAGGCTTGCAGCCGTTCCCGGAGCCGTTTCCTGCGCGCATGGTCGGAGTTCGACCGCAACCTGCGCAATGTGACGGCCGCCGTGACGGCCCGTGCGGTGGGGCGGCCCGTCGAGGAGGTGACCGTCGGCGGGGGCGACGTGGTCGAACAGTTGGAGCGTAGCTCGGCTGCCGATTTCGGGCTGCGGGGCGAGTTGCCCTACATCGACGCCGTGATCGCTGCCGTGAACGACGAGGCCAACCTCGTGGAGAAGGAGCACAAGATCGACCTGATCCGCTGGAACGAAGCCGTGGAACTGGCGACGTTCGACTATTTCGACATTAATTCCATCCTGTCGTACCTGTCGCGTGTCAACATCGTGGCGCGCTGGACGCAGCTCGATGCGGTGCGCGGACGCGAGATGTTCGAGCGTTTGATGGCCGAGCTGGATGGCAAAGGGCTGATAGAAAATAAACAATAGGATAATTCATGAAAACTACAGGACGTGTAAATGGTATCATCTCCAATATCGTAATCGTCAAGGCCGACGGAGCCGTGGGCCAGAACGAGATATGCTACGTGTATACGGGGGATACCAAAATGATGGCCGAGGTCATCAAGGTCGTAGGCGACAGCGCCTATGTCCAGGTTTTTGACAGCACCCGGGGGCTGAAGATCGGCGACAGGGTCGAGTTCGAGGGGCATATGCTCGAAGTGACGCTCGCTCCGGGCCTCTTGTCGCGCAACTACGACGGTCTGCAGAACGACCTCGAAAAGATGGACGGCCTGTTCATCGCGCGCGGTTCGATCACCGACCCGGTCGATTTCTCGGCCGAATGGGAGTTCGCCCCGCTGGCGAAGGCGGGCGACAAGGTCTCGGCCGCATCGTGGCTGGGCGAGGTCAAGGAGCAGTGGGTGAGCCACAAGATCATGGTGCCTTTCACGATGACCGGCAATTATACGGTCAAGAGCATCGTTGCGGCCGGGAAATACAAAGTTACGGACACGGTTGCCGTGGTGACCGACGACGAAGGCCGGGAGCACGGGATCACGATGGTGCAGAAATGGCCGGTCAAGCAGGCCGTGCGCTGCTACGTCGAGAAGCCGCGCCCCTCGCGTGTGATGGTGACGGGCGTCCGTGCCATCGACACCTTCAATCCGATGGCCGAGGGTGGTACGGGTTTTATCCCCGGGCCTTTCGGCGCCGGCAAGACGGTGCTCCAGCACGCTATTTCGAAGCAGGCCGATGCCGATATCATCATCATGGTGGCGTGCGGCGAGCGTGCCAACGAGGTGGTGGAGATTTTCAAGGAGTTCCCCGAGTTGATCGACCCCCGGACGGGGCACAACCTGATGGAGCGTACGATCATCGTCTGCAATACGTCGAACATGCCCGTTGCGGCGCGTGAGGCGTCGGTGTATACGGGTATGGCGATCGGCGAATACTACCGTGCCATGGGGCTTAAGGTGCTCGTGATGGCCGACTCGACGTCGCGCTGGGCGCAGGCGCTGCGCGAGATGTCGAACCGTCTGGAGGAGCTTCCCGGACAGGACGCCTTCCCGATGGATCTTTCGGCGATCATCTCGAACTTCTACTCGCGTGCGGGCCTTGTGAAACTCACCAACGGCCAGACCGGTTCGGTGACCTTCCTTGGGACGGTGTCGCCCGCGGGCGGTAACCTCAAGGAGCCGGTGACCGAATCCACCAAGAAGGCGGCGCGTTGTTTCTACGCCCTCTCGCAGGGGCGCGCCGACTCGAAGCGCTACCCGGCCATCGACCCGCTGGAATCCTACTCGAAATATCTCGAGTACCCCGAGATCCGCGAATACCTCGACGATCATATCGAGAAGGACTGGGTAGACCTCGTGTATGCCGGCAAGACCATCGTGCAGCGCGGCAAGGAGGCCAACGACCAGATCAACATCCTGGGTGACGACGGCGTGCCGGTGGAGTACCACGAACGTTTCTGGAAGTCGGAGCTGATCGACTTCGTGATCCTCCAGCAGGACGCTTTCGACGACATCGATGCCAACTGTCCGATCGAGCGCCAGAAGATGATGTATAAAATGGTGCTCGACATCTGCCGGAAGGATTTCGCCTTCGCCGATTTCGAAGAGTGCTCGCAGTTCTTCAAGGGTCTTATCAACCTCTTCCGCCAGATGAACTATTCGCAGTGGCAGTCGGAGAAGTTCAACGGCTACCTGAAGCAGATCGAGGAGTATGTGAGTGAAAAAACAAAATAAGCTTTAGACCATGACAACACGAGCTTTTCAGAAAATATATACCAAAATCGATAACATCACCAAGGCGACCGTGACCCTGCGGGCGCAGGGCGTCGGCAACGACGAGCTGGCCACCGTGGGCGGCAAGCTGGCGCAGGTGGTGAAAATCATGGGCGAGAACGTGACGTTGCAGGTTTTCGCAGGTACCGAGGGGCTGGCTACCGACTCGGAAGTGGTCTTCCACGGCGAACCTCCCAAGCTGCGCGTGTCGGACAACCTCGCGGGACGCTTCTTCAACGCCTACGGCGAACCGCTCGAAGGCGGTGAGATCGTCGAGGGCGAAGCCCGCGAGATCGGCGGCCCGACGGTAAACCCGTTCCGCCGTATCCAGCCTTCGGAGCTGATCGCCACGGGTATTGCCGGTATCGACCTGAACAACACGATCGTTACGGGGCAGAAGATCCCTTTCTTCGCCGACCCCGACCAGCCCTATAACGCCGTAATGGCCAATGTGGCGCTGCGTGCCAAAGCCGACAAGATCATCCTGGGCGGCATGGGACTCACCAACGACGACTTCCTCTATTTCAAGTCGGTGTTCGAGAACGCCGGTGCCCTCGACCGCATCGTGTCGTTCGTCAACACGACCGAGAACCCGCCCGTGGAGCGGTTGCTCGTCCCCGACATGGCGCTGACCGCCGCCGAGTACTTCGCGGTGGACAAGGGCGAGAAGGTGCTTGTCCTGCTGACCGACATGACGCTCTATGCCGATGCGCTGGCCATCGTGTCGAACCGTATGGATCAGATCCCGTCGAAGGACTCGATGCCCGGCTCGCTCTATTCCGACCTGGCCAAGATCTACGAGAAGGCCGTGCAGTTGCCCAACGGCGGCTCGATCACGATCATCGCCGTGACGACCCTGTCGGGCGGCGACATCACGCACGCCATCCCCGACAACACGGGTTACATCACCGAGGGGCAGTTGTTCCTGCGCAACGACTCCGACACGGGCAAGGTCATCGTCGACCCGTTCCGTTCGCTGTCGCGTCTGAAGCAGCTCGTGATCGGCAAGAAGACCCGCGAAGACCATCCGCAGGTGATGAACGCCTGTGTGCGTCTGTACGCCGATGCCGCCAATGCCAAGACCAAGCTCGAGAACGGTTTCGACCTCTCGGACTACGACGAGCGTACGCTGAAATTCGCGTTCGACTATTCGGAGAAACTCCTTTCGATCGACGTCAATATCGGCATCACCGAGATGCTCGACACGGCATGGGAGCTCTTTGCCAAATATTTCTCCAAGGAGGAAGTTGCGATCAAGGAGGAACTCATCAAAAAGTATTGGAAAGAAGCGTAAGGCACGATGGCAATCAAATTTCAATATAACAAGACCTCGCTCGGCGACCTCGGCAAACAGCTGAAAATGCGGCAGAAGGCGCTCCCTACGATCAAAAGTAAGGAGTCGGCCCTGCGCTCCGAGGTGAAGAAGGCGAAGGACTCCGCGGGCGATTACCGCCGTCGGCTCGATGCCCTGAAGGCCGAGTACGACTACATGGTATCGCTCTGGGGAGAGTTTGATTGTGACCTCTTGCGCATCGCTGATGTCGAACTTTCGGTACAGAAGATCGCGGGTGTGCGTACACCCGTCTTGCAGGACGTGAAATTCGAGGAGAAGCCCTACGACCTCTTCTCGTCGCCCGTATGGTTCGCCGACGGAATCGATATCCTCAAGCGCATGGCGCAGCTGGGAATCGAATTCGAGGTGTATAACCGCAAGATGGAGTTGCTGGATCACGCACGCCGTAAAACCACTCAGAAGGTGAACTTGTACGAAAAGGTGCAGATACCCGGGTACGAGGACGCCATACGTAAGATCAAACGCTTCATGGAAGACGAGGAGAACCTTTCCAAGTCGGCCCAGAAGATCGTGAAAACCAAACAGCAACAGGCCGGGGAGGGCGCGATGTTATGATAGCGAAAATGGCAAAATACGACTTTGTGCTCTATGCGGCCCAAAGTGAGGATTTTATCGAGAAGCTGCGCGAACTGGGCCTTGTCGACATCACGACGACGGGCTGGGAGCCTTCGGAAGAAGACCGGCAACTGCTGCTCGATATCGAGGGGCATACGAAGGCCGCCGACTTCCTGCGGAATTTCCGTGCCGGGGAAGGACGTTTCGAGGCCGGTGCGAAACCCTTCGCCTCGGGTGCCGAGGCCTATGAGCACTATGTCGCCGCACACCAGAAGGCCACGGCGCTCGCCGCCGAGATCGGACGCCTGGAGAAATCGGCCGACGAGCTGCGTCCGTGGGGCGAGTTCTCGCCCGAGCGTACGAAGGCGCTGGCTTCGCAGGGCATCGTGCTGCGCTATTTCTTCACCCCGAAGAGCAACTACGACAAGTTCGGGCCCGAGTGGTCGGAACGCTATACGCTTTCGCTGATCAACCGTACCGATTCTACGGCCTATTTCGTTGCCGTGACGGCCACGGGCGAGGATGTGACGCTCGATGCGCAGGAGATGAAGGCTCCGTCGATGGACGTCCGCGAGGCGGAACGCCGTATCGCCGAGGCGAAGCAGGAATTGCGGGCTCTCGACGCCGAATTCTCGCGCGTGGCGGCTTCGGAGAAGTTGCTCGCGGCACACGCTGCGCAGCTGAAGGAGCGCTTGCAGGGCGTGCGCGTGAAAGCCACGGCGCAGCAGGCCGCCGACGGTACGCTGGTCGTCATGGAGGGCTGGGCCGAGAAGGAGACCTCCGACAAGGTCGACGCCCTGCTGGAAGCGTATCCCAACATCGTTTATCTCAAGGGAGACCCTACGCCTGAGGACGATACGCCCGTGAAGCTCAAGAATAACCGGTTCGCGCGTGTTTTCGAACTGGTGGGCGACATGTATGCCCGTCCGAAATACGGCACGATGGATCTCACGCCGTTCTTCGCACCGTTCTACGTGCTTTTCTTCGGCATCTGCCTGAACGACGCCGGCTACGGTGCCATCCTGGCGCTGCTGGGAGCCTGGATGCTCTCCAAGAACCGCAAGCCCGGCATGATGCGCCAGGCCGCGTGGTTCGCCACCTTGTGCGGCGTGTCGACGATCCTCTTTGGGCTGCTGTGCGGTTCGTTCTTCGGCATCAGCATGTCGGAATGGTTCCCGTCGATCCATTTCTTCGATTTCCAGGGCCAGTTCTTCTCGATCGCGCTGGCCATCGGCCTCGTGCAGATCATGTTCGGCATGGTGCTCAAGATCGTCATGATCTCCTCCACCGTCGGGTTCCGCTATTCGCTCGGTTCGCTGGGGTGGCTGCTGGTCATTTTGGGCGGGAGCCTTGCCGCCGGACTGCCGATGCTCAACTCCGGGTGGGTGATCCCGTTCTACACCACCTCCTCGCCCGCGTTCTATGCGACGCTCGGCGTGGGTGCGGTGCTGATGCTGTTCTTCAATTCGCCGGGCAAGAACCCGCTGCTGAATTTCGGGCTGGGATTGTGGGATACCTATAATAACCTTACGGGTATCCTCTCCGACGTGTTGTCATATATCCGTCTGTTCGCCATCGGCCTCTCGGGCGGTATCCTCGCCACGGTGTTCAATGCGCTTGCCGCCGGGTTCGTGCCCGAAGGTTCGGGCATCATCGTGCGGCTGCTGATCATGATCCCGATTCTGCTGATCGGCCACGGCATCAACCTCTTCATGTCGACCATTTCGTCGTTCGTGCACCCGATGCGTCTGACGTTCGTCGAGTTCTACAAAAACGCGGGCTTCGAAATGTCGATGCGTTCGTTCGAGCCCTTGCAGAAAATAGATAATTCGGAAAACAAATAACAACTAAAACAAATTAAAATTATGGAATCAACAACTGCAATTATTTTGGGCTATCTCGGCGTAGCGCTGATGGTAGGCCTTTCGGGCGTAGCGAGCTGTATCGGTACTTCGATCGCCGGTATGGCATCGGTAGGCGCCATGAAGAAAAACGGAGGGGCTTTCGGTAGCTACATGATCCTGTCGGCTATCCCCGGTTCGCAGGGCCTTTACGGTTTCGTGGGCTACTTCATCATCAAAGGGTTCCTTACGGATTCGATGACCCTGTTGCAGGGAGCTGCCATCTTCGGCGCCGGTCTGCTGACGGGTCTGGTCTGCCTCGCTTCGTCATACTACCAGTCGAAGGTGTGTGCCAACGGTATCGCCGCAATCGGCAACGGCCACGACGTGATGGGTAAGACGCTTATCCTCGCGGCATTCCCCGAGTTGTACGCCATCCTTACGGTGGCTGCCGTGTTCCTGATCGCGGGTGCGATCTAAACGGCCGCAGCGGCAAATCGCTCCGCAGGGCGGGACATTCCGGTGTCCCGTCCTGCTTTTTTCAGGGGTGTGGCTTGAATTGTACTTATATTGCATGAATTGATACTTGCCGAAACCCAGAAATGTGTAATTTTGCATGACTCGAAAATTCCGGATGAGTGTTTTTCCGTCGGGATGGGACAGTTACAAGTTTTTAAGTGGTATAATTAGGGATTCAGGCCCGGCTGCATCAGTAGCCGGGCTTGAGTTTGTTGGTGGGTTGACGGAAGGGAACGCCGTCTCCGGTCGGGCAGAGATTCCGGCATTGCCGGTAACATTGCCTATGCCTTATCCTGTGGCTCTTCGGGCACTTCGTCGACCTCCTGTTTGATCTGGGAGAGCTTCTCCTTGCGGTATACTTTGGGGGTGCAGCCGTATTTGGCGGCAAAGCACTTGAAGAATGTGCCCCGGTTGACGAACCCCGCCTTGTAAATGATCTCGTCGATGGAGAGCTTGGTCGAGGTGAGCAGCTGCTCGGCCTTGGCCAGCCGGTACTCCTTGATGATGGTGGTCGGGGTCTGGTTCAGGATGCCTTCCAGGCGGCGGTAGAGGTTGCGGATGCTGACACCCATCTCGTCGGCGATGAATTTCGTAGAGATTTCCGTGTTGGAAATGTTGTCGTTGATGATCTTCAGCATCTTGTCGATGAATTCCTTGTCGTCCTGGTGGAGCATCTTGCCGTCGGAGAGTTCGAAGGCGCTGATCGACGATTTGTAATAGTCCTTGAGCGAGCGGTTGCGTTTGAGTAGCTGCTCGGTCACGGCCTTCAGGTATTCGACGTTGAAGGGCAGCGTCAGGCAGATGTCGGCGCCGGATTCTACGCCTTTGATGCGTTCGTCGACCTGCTGTGCCGTCGAGAGCAGGATCACCGGGATATGTGAGGTCAGCTTGCCCTCCTTGATGAACTTGATGAGCGACAGGCAGTCCGATTTCTCCGAGAGCGCATCGCAGATGATGATGTCGGGGTGCATCTGTTTGAGCAGTTCGATCATCGCGTTCAGGCCGTCGGGCATTTTGATATTGTAGTCCGGGGCAAACAGCTCGGCCACGAAATTCATGATCTCCGAATCGTCGTTGACCACGAACATCGTCCGGCGGTTTTTGTCGAACGTGAATTCGCGTTGCGTGACGGTCGGCAGCGGCAGCCCGTAGTTCGTGTCGATCGGCACGATGTTGTCGTTCACGGACGTGTTCTCGGCGGTTACTTTCAGCCGCGGCAGCCGCACAGTGAACGTCGTCTGGGCATTGGGGGTGCTTTCGACCGTGATCTGGCCGTGCATGCGGGTCACGATGCTGTGGCAGATCGCCAGCCGCAGGTCGCCCTGGAACGAAAGCCCCCGTTCGCTCTTGCGCTCGAAATAATCCAGCACGCGGTAACGGTCGAAAATGGCCTCGATGTCGTCGAGGTTGACCCCGATGCTGTCGTTCGCGGCCGATATGAACAGTTCCCCGTCGTCGTTGCGGATTGTCAGGTTCACCGAACCGTTGTAGGGTGTGTGCTTGAATGCGTTGGACAACAATGTGTTGAGGATCGTCGAAAGTCCTTCTCGGTCGCTCGGCCATGCCAGGTTGCGCTCGATGTCCAGCTTGCAGTGGATGCTGTTCTGCTCGGAGTATTCGCTGAAGGTCTCCGCGATTCCCTGGGCGATTTCGGCCACGGGTACCAGCTCGATGTTTTCATTCTCATCGTTTTGCGAGGTGCGGATACCGCGGAACTCGTGGAGCATGTAGATCAGGTCGTGGAGCTTCGACACGTTCTGCCGGATGGTCTGTGCGTATTTGAGGATATAGGAGTCCGATTTACGGTAGGTAATGATCTGCTGGCAGGGCCCCGAGATCATCGTCAGCGGCATGGACAACTCCTGTGTGATGTTCGAGAAAAATCGCATTTTCGATTCGTAGACCTCCTCTTTGCGCCGGCTTTCGAGGCGTTGCAGTTGTTCGGCCTTGCGTTGCCGATAACGGAGCAGGTAATAGCGCAGGGTCATGGTGACGGCGGCCAGCGCCAGCAGCATGTAGAGCAGCTTTGCCAGAAATGTGGCGTACCAGGCCGGTTTGAGGCGTATTTCCAGTGAGTAGACTGGACTTGTGGCCCCGGTGATGTTGTTGCGGTAGCGCACGTCGAGCCGGTAGGTGCCGGGCGGCAGGTCGGCGAAGGACAGCTTCGACGAAGTGCTCGTCCATTGGTCGCTGAACCCGTCCAGCCGCGTGTAATAGGTGTAGTTGCTGCCGTTGACGTAGTCGAGTGCCGATACCGTGATCTCGTAGATGCGCTGTCCGTGCCGCAGCGTCAGCGCGCCCTTGTCGGAGAGCAGGTTGCCGATGTTGTGCACTCCGTCGTTGAGGCGCACGTCGCGGAAGAGGATCGGCGGGTTGAACGACTGTTCCTCGAAGCCGGTCTGTTCGACGGTAACCAGCCCGTTGATGCCGCCGAAGAAGAGCAGCCCTGTCTGCGGATCGGTGAAGTAGGCCCCGTCGCTGTATTCGATGGTATTCAGGCCGTAGGAGTATCCGTAGGTCACTACGTTACCCGTGTGGGGTGTATACTGCACCAGTCCGCGGTTGGTGCTCAGCCAGAGGTCGCCGTTGCGGTCGTCGAGGATGCCGTGCACGGTGTTGGTGATGCCCGGGATGAGCGTCGTGTCGCGTGCGACCTGTATCAGTCCGCCGCTCGTGCCGAACCAGAGGCTCTTGTCCTGGGTCTGGTGGATCGTGAAGATGTCGTTGACGATGGCGCTGCGGTTGTGGTCGAATTTGGCGATCTGGTGCGTATTCGTATGCGTGTTGTAGCGTACGGCCCCGCCTCCGCGGTTGCCGAACCACATGATCGAATCGTTCTGCTCGTAGAGGGCGAAGAAGAATTTTTTGACCTCCAGTTCCTCGTTGAAGTGGAGCCGCTTGACCTCGCGGATTTCAGGATGGGTCTGCGATCCGCCGAGCGTGATGCGGAATATACCGCAGCCTACCGAAGCCACCCACAGGGTGTCCGGCGCCGTCTCGCGCAGCGTGTGGATGAACCGCATCTCCTCGGGGACGCCGAGGCGGTGGATCCTTCGGTCGGCATAGGAGTAGTAGTTCAGCCCGTCGCCGTCGGTGCCGATCCACAGCAGGTTGCGGCTGCTTGCGGCGAAAGTGTAGACCGAGTTGTCCAGCAGATCGCTGTTGGCCGTGGTTTTCTGTTCGACATGGGCTGCGTCGAAGGTCTTTCTGTCGTAGAAGTTGGGGATGCGCAATAATCCTTCGCCCTTGGTGCCCACCCACAGGCTGCGTTCGTGGTCGATGTAGAGCGCACGCACTGGTTTCGAAAGGTTGTAGGGCAGGTCGTTGAAGGTGATCGAACGGAAGGCCACCGCGTTGCGTGTGTGCTGGTAAAGTCCCTGCCCGTCGGTGCCGATCCATACGATCTCCTGCCGGGCATCGCGCAGCAGTGTCATGACGCCGCAGGTGATGTTGATATGTTCAGTTGCGTATTTTACACTGTTCTGCGGGGTGGTTTTCAGGCGGATGACGCCGTTGGTGCTGAACGACACGAGGTAATCGTTCCCGTCGCTGATGATGCGCGACACCTGTCCCATGGCGGCCAGCTCCTCACGCATATCCTTTATATATATGATCTGACGGCTTTTGATGTCGAACTCGTAGAACACATGGTTCCGGTCGATGAAATAAACCCTGTCCCCTTCGCGGAACGCGAATTCCGGGAGTGAAGGCAGGGCTATCTGTTGTGTTTCGCCGAATCGGATGTCCCCCTGCCCGTCGGCGGGAATTTTCACCGGCATACAGAAAATACCCTTGCGTGAAAAGCTCCACAGGTTGCCCTCGTCGTCGAGCACCATCTCCAGAATGTCGGCATACCGCCCTTGCTGCATCGGCCTTGTGGGGGCGAATTCATGGCGCGTGCGGTCGTAGTAGCTGAATTTGTTGTCCTGTGTGATGACGATCACCTCGTCGCTGCTGCGGGTCACGATCCGGTACATTCCCTGGAAACAGGTGTGCGGTTCGACGTGCTTGCTGTCCGGATCGAACAGGTCGAGCCCGTAGTTCGTGCGTATCCAGAAAAGCGAGTCCGTCGTCACGGCGATCTCCTCGATGAGGTTGCCCGACAGGGGGGGGTATTCGCCCCAGTCGTTCGGGAAGAGGCGCATGCGTTCGCCGTCCCACATGTTCAGCCCGTCGCACGAACCGACCCAGATAAACCCGTGTTTATCCTGTGCCAGCGAGAGGATGGCGTTGTTCGATATGCCTTCGCGGCTCGATATCTGCCGCAGGTTGCTGGCTTGTGCCGCCGCACAGCACAGCAGGTGTATACAGACCAGGTAGATTATTCGTTTCATGGAGGGTTGCGGTTTGTGGAAATTTTATGTTGGTTGTGCAAATTTATGCAAATTTTTTCGTAAAAACAGACTAACCATTGCCATTTTGGGCATGAAAACAGACATATTTCTTATCTTTGTCTCCGGGAAATCCCCTCTGGAGCCTCTGTCCCGGCGGTGGGAGGTGGCAAAAACCGGAATATTTTGTGTTTGGCACGGATGTGTACTATTTCTTCATGGATACGGACTGCCGATCATTCCGGGTTTCCTAATTTTGTTAGCGAAAAACCTAAAAACCTTATTGCCCTATGAAAAAAATCGTACTCCTGTCGCTGTCTGTTTTCGCGGCGTTTTCTCTCTTTGCCCAGCAACCCCGCGACTGGGCGCAGTACGGGCGTTACGAACGGCAGAATGCCGCCCTGGCGGGTGAACCCGTCGAAGTGGTCTTCATGGGCAATTCCATCACGGATAACTGGATCGGGGCCGATCCCGACTTCTTCGCCCGCAACGGCTTCGTCGACCGGGGTATCAGCGGCCAGACGACCGCCGAGATGCTCGCGCGTTTCCGCCGCGACGTCATCGACCTGAACCCGAAGGCCGTGGTGATCCTTGCCGGTATCAACGACATCGCTCAGAACAACGGCGCCATCAAACTCGAAAACGTCTTCGGCAACATCGTCTCGATGTGCGAACTGGCTAAATTCAACGGAATCCGCGTGGTGCTCTGCTCGGTGCTGCCCTGCGACCGGTTTTCGTGGCGTCCCGAGATCAAACCTGCGGCAGCCGTCGCGGAGCTCAATACGATGCTCAGACAGTACGCCGCCGAACATAAGATCCCCTATGTGGATTACCATGCGGCGCTGGACAACGGCTCCGGCGGCCTGGACGCCCGGATCTCCCGGGACGGCTGCCATCCGACCCTGTACGGCTACACGCTCATGGAGCCGATGGTCGTCGAGGGGATCAACAAGGCCCTCCGTACGAAGCAGGCGCGGTATACCACCCCGATACCCAACGAATAACCGATAACAGATAATGAAGAAAACACTCCTCCTCACCGCTGCGGCAGTTGCCGCATGTGCTTTTGCCGCCTGTGACCGGACGTCGCCGAGCCAGGCCCGCAACCTCGAGCGTGCCAAGGCTACGCTCGATTCGGTCTATGCCTCGTATGGCGTCGCCGACCGCTGCCTCTTGCGCGAAAACTATCCGTTCAATGCCGATTACAAGGCGGGTTATCTCGCCTCCGAAGACCAGGCGCGTCCGAATCCCTATTCTTACCTGTGGCCCTTCTCGGGAACGCTCTCGGCTGTAAATACGATCCTCGAGGAGGATGCCTCCTATCGCAGCGTGCTCGACGGCCGTGTGCTGCCGGGGTTGGCCGAGTACCTCGACACGACGCGGATGCCGGCGGCTTATGCCTCCTATATCAATACGGCTCCGGCGTCGGATCGTTTCTACGACGACAACGTGTGGCTGGGCATTGACTTCTGCGATATCTACGAGGCTACGGGCGACAAGAAATACCTCGCCCAGGCTGAGATGATCTGGAAATTCATCGAGAGCGGCACGGACGACGTGCTGGGCGGTGGTATCTACTGGTGCGAACAGAAGAAACATTCGAAGAATACCTGCTCCAATGCTCCAGGAACGGTTTATGCGCTGAAACTCTATGCCGCGACGGGCGACGGCCGCTACCTCAAGCAGGGCAAAGGGCTCTATGCCTGGACAAAGGAGCACCTGCTCGACACCGGGGACGGGCTCTATTTCGATAACGTGTCGCTCGACGGCAATATCGGCCGTGCGAAGTTTGCCTACAACAGCGGCCAGATGGTACAGGCGGGGGCGCTGCTTTACAAGGCTACGGGCGATGAAAGCTACCTGAAAGATGCGCAGCGCACGGCCGCCGCATGCTACGACTATTTCTTTGAAGAATTCACGCCCGCGGACGGTGAGGCATTCCGCATCATCCGCAAAGGCAACGTGTGGTTCTCGGCCGTGATGGTGCGCGGGCTCGTCGAACTCTATGGCATCGACGGCAATGCCGCCTATGTCGATGCCGTGCAGCGCAGTCTGGACTATGCCTGGGATCATGCGCGCGACGGGCGCGGGCTGTTCGAAACCGATTTTACGGGCGCCGACAAACAGGCCGAGAAGTGGTTGCTCACGCAGGCTGCCATGGCCGAGATGTACGGCCGCATGTCCGGCGTCGGACTGAAATAAACCGCACAAAACCTGCAACCTGATGAAACGAAAAATCTTCTTCATACTATTGGCCGCAGTATTCGCCGCGGGGATCGCCTTTGCGGAAAAGTTGCCCGTGGCAAAGGCTTTCCGCCCCGAAAAAGAGTTGTATAAAACATTCGCTAATCCCGACGCTCGTCATCGTCCCTATGTGCGCTGGTGGTGGAACGGCGCCCGTGTGAACGAGCAGGAGATCCTGCGCGAGCTGGATGTGATGCACAAGGCCGGGATCGGCGGCGTGGAGATCAACACCATCCAGTTCCCCGACCAGACCGCCGATACGGTGGGGTGTGCCGCGCTGACATGGCTGAGCGACGAGTGGATCCGCATGGTCAACGTGGCTGCCGACGGCTGCCGTGAGCGCGGTATGGTCTGCGACATCATCGTCGGCTCGGGCTGGCCCTTCGGCGCCGAATACCTTGCGCCCGAGGAGCAGGTGCAGATGCTCTATCCCGTTACGGTCGATGTCGAGGGCGGGCGGTTTACCATCGGCCGCGACGAGGTGCTGGGCATGGCCAACGCCCATGTGGCCAATCCCCGCAGCAACCCGACCAAGGAGCTTCTGTTCATCCGCCTGATGCCCAAGCATGTCGCCCATTTCACCGAGGGCGTTTCGTACGACGAACAGGCCGGCAATGATACCATCACGGTCGATGTCCCCGAGGGCGAACATGTCCTCTACTTTTTCGTGAAGCTGAACGGCTATTCGCGTGTTATCCTGGGGGCTCCGGGCGCCAGCGGGCCCGTGGTGAACCACCTCGACGGCAAGGCCGTGGAGCGTTACCTCGATAAATTTTCCGATGCGATGCATTTCACCCGCGGCAAACTCAAGGGGAAGATCCGCGCGGCGTTCTGCGACAGTTTCGAGCTGGAAGGCAACAACTGGACGCCCGGCATGTTCGCCGAGTTCGAGAAGCGTATGGGTTACTCGCTCGATCCGTTCCTGCCCTATGTGTTCCAGCGTACCGGAGCCATGGGCGAACCCGTCCGCGAGGCTTACGGCAGCAGTTTCTCGCCCGAGGTGACCCGCGACGTGATCGAGCGTGTCCGCCACGATTTCTGGCACGTGCAGATGCAGCTCTTCAAGGAAAACTTCATCGACGTCTACAACGACTGGTGCCACCGCAACGGGCTCAAATCGCGTGTGCAGGCTTACGGCCACCAGCTCCATTCCGTCGAAACGTCGATGTATCTCGACATCCCCGAATGCGAATCGTGGATACACGACGGCATCGGCCGGGTGATGGAGCCCAACCAATACCTTTCGGGACGCGGTTACAGCATGGTCAACAAGTTCGTCTCTTCGGGAGCGTTTCTGGCCAACCGCAACATCGTGAGCTGCGAAGAGCAGACCAACGTGGGCAATATCTTCCAGACCACGCTCGAGGAGGTCAAGGTGACGGGCGACCGCAGCAACCTTTCGGGCGTCAACCACTCGGTGCTCCACGGCTTCAATTACAGCCCCCGCCAGAAGGATTTCTTCGGCTGGATACAGTTCGGTACTTATTTCAACGAGAACAATACGTGGTGGCCTTATGTGCGTCCGTGGATGGATTACAAGGCGCGTGTCTCCGCTCTTTTGCAGAACAGCGTCTATCAGGCCGACATCGCCATCCTGCCGCCGCTCGAAGACCTCTGGTCGATCCACGGCATGCAGCGTGACCCCTATCCCGGCGTCACCTATCCCGCCTATGCCAACGACCTCTGGGAGGCCGTCCAGCAGAGCGGCAACGGCTGCGACTATGTCAGCGAGAAGGTCATCTGCCAGTCGTCCGTCGCGGGCGGCCGGCTCCGCTTCGGTTCACGCAGCTACAAGACCCTGCTGCTGATGGAGGTCGAGAGCCTCGAACCCCGAACCGCTGCGCGCATCGCCGATTTCGTGGCGGCGGGCGGACGTGTGATCGCCATCGGGAAGGTGCCCCACAAGGGGCTCGGATTCCATGATGCCGCGGCGAAGGATGCCCGTGTGAAGGCGATCATCGACCGTGTCGTGGCGACCTGGCCCGACCGTTTTGTCCGTGTCGATGCCCCGCAGGGGGATATGCTCGGCTGGTACCGCACCTTGCAGGCGGAATACGGCCTGACCCCTTATGCGAAAATCTCCGACCCCGACCGTTTTATGATGATGAACTATTACAAGTCGGGCGACAGGGATATCTATTTCGTCGTCAACTCTTCGATCGAACGTTCCATGCAGACCCGGCTCGAATTCCCCACCGAGGTGGCGGCCAAGCAGGCCTGGGTCTGGGATGCCGAGACGGGCGTGCGGCATATGCTCGACGTGCAGGACGGTACGCTGGAGTTGTGCCTGACGCCTGCCGAGGCGAAATTCATCGTCTTCGAGAAAGACCGCGGCGGCCAAATGCTGCCCGCACCTGCACCCCGCAGCGCGAACCCCATTGCCCTCAACGGCATCTGGGATGTCAGGGCCACGCACCATGTGGATAAGAGTACCCGGGAATTCTCCCTGACCGACCTCGTGGATCTGCACAGCCTGCCGTTCCCCTGGTTGCAGAGCTTCGCCGGCACCATCGAATACACCCGCACGGTCGATGTCGAAGATCCGGCGGCCTACCATACGCTCGATGCCGGCCTTACGCATAACGGCATCACCGAACTTTTCGTCAACGGCGAGCCCGCGGGCATACGCTGGTACGGTGCACGTACGTTCGACGTAGCGGGCAAACTCCGTAAGGGCGCGAACGTCCTGACGATCCGTGTCACCACGGTGCTGACCAACTATGCCAAGGCCCGTGCCGCCGACACTCCGACGGCCGCCCGCTGGGAATGGGCGCAGCGGCTCAACAAGGAGCTCGGCCTGCGCGGCCCCGTAATCCTGTACTGATAACTTAAAACCTTAATAAAGTAATTCTGTAAACGACTATGAAAAACAAAAACATCTCCCGGGCTTGCCTTGCTGCGGCCCTTGTCATGGCCGGTACGGTTTCGGCACACGCCTCGGCGCTCCGCAGCAGTGCTCCGGAAACCGAAGCCGCGGTTATGATTATGGACAATACGCGGATGGCCAGGCCCAAAGCGAAGATCGTAAAAGAATATGCCCCGACCAACCGTCCGGCCGAGGCCGAGCGTCTGTTCCGCTCCGAGGCCGTCGAGGCCGAGATCGCGCGCATCAAGGGCGTGCTCTCCAATGCCAAGCTGGCCTGGATGTTCGAGAACTGTTTCCCCAACACGCTCGACACGACGGTGCGCTACCGCAAGGACGACAACGGCAAGGACGACACGGTGGTTTATACCGGCGACATCCATGCCATGTGGCTCCGTGACTCGGGTGCGCAGGTGTGGCCCTACCTCCAGCTGGCCAACAAGGACGAGCACCTGCGCAGTATGCTGGCCGGCGTGATCCGCCGCCAGTTCAAGTGCATCGAGCTCGATCCCTATGCCAATGCGTTCCTCGACCCCTACGACCCGAACCCCGACCATCAGTGGATGAGCGACCAGACCCAGATGCGCCCCGAACTGCACGAACGCAAGTGGGAGATCGACTCGTTGTGCTATCCGTTGCGTCTGGCCTATGAATACTGGCTGGTGACGGGTGACGATTCGGTGTTCGACGAACATTGGATGGCGGCCATCAGGAACATACTCAAGACCTTCCGCGAGCAGCAGCGCAAGGAGGGTGTCGGCCCCTATACGTTCATGCGTGTGACCGACCGCCAGCTCGATACGGTCTGCAACATGGGCAAGGGCAATCCGGTGAATCCCGTCGGGCTGATCGCTTCGGTATTCCGTCCCTCGGACGATGCGACGACGTTCCTCTTTCTCGTGCCTTCGAATTTCTTTGCCGTGACTTCGCTGCGCAAGGCTGCCGAAATCCTGACCAAAGTTAACGGACAGGCCGCGCTGGCTGCCGAGTGCACCGAGCTGGCTGCCGAGGTGGAGACGGCACTCAAGAAATACGCTACCTACAACCATCCCGAATACGGAACGATCTACGCCTTCGAGGTCGACGGTTACGGCAACCGCTTCCTGATGGACGACGCCAACGTGCCGAGCCTGCTGGCGATGCCCTACCTGGGCGACATGGACGTGAACGATCCGATCTACCAGAATACCCGCCGCTTCGTGTGGAGCGAGGCGAACCCCTACTTCTTCCGCGGTTCGGCGGGCGAAGGCATCGGCGGCCCGCATATCGGTTACGACATGGCCTGGCCGATGAGCATTATGATGAAGGCCTTTACCTCGCAGGACGATGCCGAGATCAAGCGCTGCGTAGAGATGCTGATGACCACTGATGCCGGGACGGGCTTCATGCACGAGTCGTTCAATGTGAACGACCCGACGGATTTCACCCGCTCGTGGTTCGCATGGCAGAACACGCTGTTCGGCGAGCTGATCCTCAAGCTGGTGAACGAGGGCAAGGTCGACCTGCTGAACTCGATTACGGTAAAATAACAGGTTCGGTTTTTTTTCAGGAGGGCCGCGGGAATATCGCGGCTCTCCTGTCGTTTTTTTGCTATATTTGATTGGATTGAGCCGATTTTATTGGCTTCCAAAGAATTGAAGAGTTGTTGTGTAAAAAAGGCAATGGATAAGTAACTGCCTGAGTGATAGAATCCACTCTATTCTTCATTCTTTCAAACAACCTGTAAATTGTGTAGTAAAGGTAGAACTTATTCTGGATAACTCCAAATTTTAAATCTTAAACAATATTATCTATTCCAAACATGGACAGAAAGGTCGGGAGATATTCCCGACCTTTGATGTATAATTCTATTCAATGGGATACACATATCCCATAATACCAAAATTAGTAGCACGATAATGTTGATTCATCCAAGTCACATCTCCGTCCATTGGTTCCAAACTTAACATACGAGAACACGATATTTTGCTATTATTGTCATCATATGCAGTTAATTCAATAGAATAAATCGGAATCGTTCCGGAAACTTGATAGTTGAATGCAAAAAAGGCTTCTTCCCATTTTAGTCCATCGTAATGATTTAATGGACGGTCTGGTGATGCAGGAAGAAATGTAGTGTTAAAATAAGCCTCAAAACCAAAATAATCAAATTTATAAAGTTGTATTAAGTTTTCATAATAAGGATGTTCTGAACTCGGCCTACGATTAAAAGCACGAAATTGAAAATTCTTATCCAAGTAATCGTATCCAGTCTTTACTTGATTAAATTGTTTATCATAAATTTGATGAACGATGCTGCCATTCGTTTTGTGTTTGGCCGTAGTTACACGATAAATACCTGGAGCGTACCGTGTTGATGTTGGTTGACCTTCAGTAGGAACTTGGATGAGGAGATTTCGTTCTTTATTGATTGTATCATACGTAAATTTAGCTGTAAGCCGATAATTTCCCGGCGTCCAAAATATGACATCTAAAGTACCTTTCGATTTGTCGGATGCGGAGATATTGTCGGTGGCATTTTTCCATTGTCCTGTACCATCTTGATATTCAATTTTCCAACCATTAAAAAAGTTATCGTTTTCAATAGTATACACCGTACTTACTCCAACATGGGGGGATATATTACCCACAATTGAAGGCAGATCTTTAACCGTTATAGTTCTGGTAGTATAATATTTCGTACCTTTCGAATCAGGAAGCTGTATTTCAGCCCATACTTCATAAGTATCAGGCCTATCAAATGTTATATATGTTGATTGCTCATCCGTATTTGTCAATTTATAATCTGAGGGCGTTGTAAACCATTTAGTCACTTTAGCATTTACTCTTTCTAATGGATCTTGTATCTCAAATAAAATAGGCAGCCCCGCATAAGCTACATAGTTATCATCTTCCGTTTTAATTGCTTCATATTGCACATTAAAAAACCATCTTTGATTGGGGCTGTCAAATAAGATATCTACAACATAATCAGGAATCAAGCCTGATTCTTTTACATTTTGTCTGAATTGTGTCCATGTATAACTGTCTTGACATACAATATCTTGAAGTTGCGACATAGTAATACCTTGATTCAGTAATGCCTCCCCAATATTAGTATATATACTGTCCTCAGAATCCATAAAGCTATCTCTCCGACTATTGGGATAAAGTCTGGATAAAAAATAATATTCTACTGCTCTTGCATAGCTTTCCCTTACCTTATCGTCATATACCGCAAAATTGAGCCCTTTTTGACGCCAATGCGAAGCATGTCCTAATTCGTGAAATGTACTTCCAGTCAACACAAATCTTGACAAATTATAGCCTTGCCTATCTAAACCTACAATTCTAACAGGATTAGCGAAAGCACCCAATAATTCAAATGTCGGATAAAATTTACCATAATAATCTCTATGTTGGTCGTAATATACGGCAACTCTATTTTTAGTGAGCGCAAAAGGTAAGGCTATATCATCTTGATTATAATAAATATAATGCAATGCTCTGTGAACTGCTGCATATGCAGACTGCTCTGCATCTGTTCGACGTATAGTATATTGCCATGCCCCTTTAGATGATTGAGGACCAATTATTTTTGCGACACCAGAATTATGGTCGAGAATCTTCCATTCATCTGATTTGAATTTAATTTGATAATTAACCGGATTTCTAAATTTCCCACCCCAACCTTTAGGAATGGACACCTTTCCATAACCATCCGTATATCCAGTACCAATATTGACAAATGTATTTATCCGAACCTTGATATGCCCCAATGGAATTGTGGTATTTGTCAGATCTTCTTCATAAGTTATAAAAGCCGTAGGGGTCCAAACTCCGGCCGTAGCAGACGCACCTCCACCTATTATCTCAACGCCGGCATTTTTCATGGATAGCGTTAAAATCTCATCAAAAAAGGCTTCATCTGTATTTGTGACGGGTCCATTACCACCTCCTCCGATGATATACGGTGTTATAATCTCTGCGTTTGCTGTACGAGTTGAAGATGATAGTATATAATCTCCATACAAAAATACGTCCTGAAGTTTTTCGCAGACTATTTCTGTTGGATAACGGAAAGTCGCTTTAGGCACGACCGTATATACCCAATGTTTTCCATTGACAACATCATTGACATAAAAATCTTGCTCGATACTATTTAGCATCCTATCTAATGGGTAATCGAATATTTCTAATTTGAGACTATCTTCTAAAATATAATAATCAACGCTGTCTTTCGCTTGAAAACGAACGTACTCATGTGTAGCATAAATCGGCCTGGGCTGAATATTCAAAACCTTGCAATATTGTATCATAGCCTTGTTCATATTGCTGACAGAATACGGATTATTGGCATTGGCCACCCCTGCACTTTCTCGTAATGTAGCTGCGTCTATCGTGGCCCGTGTTTGTTGCTGAGTAACGTCTGAATATATAAAATCTTCCTCAAACTTAGTGCATGACATGCAAAGGTACGACAGTACCAATGCAATTACATATAATCGTCTCATATTGCGTGCGTTAAAGATTAATATAGGAAAAGGGAATAAAAGATTGATAATGAAAAATTGCTTGTGATTTTTAAGAAATTAATTATTTATTCCAACTATCTGATTTGAGGAGCAGGCACAAATCAGACCACATCCTATCGCACTTAGTGCGTTAAATATAGAACAATAATTTGTAAAAACAAAAAAAGGAGAGGATATCCCTCTCCTTTTGCATAACACAATCCCAGACCAATATTCTTTAGTGCATTCTCTTGAATGAAGTTTTATCGACAAAATAATCTTCAGTAAAGATATACCTACAATGACGTTCCAACTTTTCTTGTATCAGTATTTGATAATTATGAATATCAAACAACCCCGAAAGCGGTAGTGTAGCTTTTTCTGTTACCATAACCTCTTCACTGGATATATGTAATTCATAGTATTCCTGAAAAGGTTCGTAAAATCCTACACTGTTGTGTAAGTCAATATAGTTATCTCCAGGCGCTATCGTTATGACTTTCTCAGGCTCCTCTGCATCAATATAACATTCTATCGTAATTGTCGATTCAGTATTGTTTAAGTAGTCGATGTACGTGGTATATACATAATCGGCACAACTTGTTAGGTTCAACAAAATAAATATGTTTGCAACCAAATAGGGAAATACTTCTTTTTTCATTTTGTTTTGCTAATTTAAAATTTCACTCTGATTTGTTTCAGACAATAGACCAATCGTTTCTGTCCTTTTAGAACAAATTTAGCAATAAAAATCCGAACATAAAAGATATAATTTAAGGCTATTTATTAGACGTTATCAAAACTTCGGCCATGCGTTTTCTTTGGAAAGAACTGCGGTAAATAGTAAATTCAATCTGTTATTCGCTGCCTGTCTTATGACAGGCAGTGTTGTATATATTATTAACCAAAATTCTATTTTTTATGCTTACATTTGTTGCTCGTCTTCAGAAAGACATCGACCGAAACATCAAAACCATCGAATCCGGAGAGCCGGATATTGTCAAAAGGGCATTGGCTATTTCGGAAATGCTCGAAGAGGTTATCGGACGCCTGAAAGACTTTATCGTATCCTACACGTTCAGGGATGAAGAGGAGGAAATTCACTTTTTCAAAAAAGTCAAGCCAGACATCATCAAGCTGCTGATTTTCTACCATAAGGTATATGATATCGAACTCGACCGACCGCTGGGGAGTATCGACAGCCAACGGCTATACCTGGAGCAGGAACTAAACTATCAGCAAATGTATATCAAACGTCAAGGGGCGTTCTATCGCTATTACCGTTCCGGCGCGGTTCATTCGGACCGTCAATATTTCCTGCGCGATGCACCTTTGCCTTGCAATGAACGGTGTTGCGGCAATTTTCGTTTCGAGCGCGACAAGCTATTTTCAACGGGATTCGATTTCGCCGTGGCCGGTATTAAAGCTCATTATATGCTTCAGATGTATCTGTTCAAAGAGCTCGCGGCATTGGAGCGGCAACGCCAGCAAACGGACGGGATTTCCTCCTTTTCCGTAACATGGACGGGGAGCAAAACGGAATTGATAGAGTTGATATATGCCCTCATTGCAGCCCGCAAGCTGGACTATGGAAAAATAACTCTGTCGCGATTCGGCGCCTATATGGCCAAAGTATTCAATATAGACTTGGGAAACAATATCGCACGTAACTTTTACGACATGCGTTTGCGTAATAAACCGACAGCGTTCCTCGACAGTCTGAAGGAGGAGCTAATGAAGCGTATCAACGAGTTGAACGAGAAATAATATACTGCTCATTAACCTTTTGGCGATAAAATCTACCCAATCGAGGCCCGGTACAAACGGGCCGTAATGCGGGATTTACCGATATTCTCCGGCTTTAAATGTGCAGAAATTCGGCATTTGCCAGATGCCGAATTTCCGATTATAACGGTAATTTACATCTATTTCCACATAACGAGCGCGTTATGAAGGTTTGCGGAATGGCATCACCCAATATGCGTTTTTGAACCGCGCGCAACAGGCTATCCATATGAAGGATTCATTTCCTGTAAATCAATCTGTTCATATCGCATTATAAAAAAGATGACTAAACTTGTCAATACGGCCTTACGGCTTTTCGGACCTTTGCGTATATCAAATCCGTATGTTATGAGCAGTATTGACAACGATTATTTCGAGGACTGGATGCTGCGCCTCCTCTCTCGTTTGGAGTACATAGAGAAACTTATACGCACGGCTGCGAACATGTCGGCGGCCGAATCCAAACCCCGTTTACCGGCCATTCTGAGCAGCGACAAATTGTTGGACAATTCCGACTTGTGCAATATGCTGAAAGTGAGCAAACGGACTTTGCAGCGTTACCGTTCTACCGGAGAGCTGCCCTATCAGATACTTCGGCATAAGACATTGTATAAGGCGGGCGATGTCCGACGATTCATGGAGACTAATTTCGACCGGTTTAGGAATTTGAAACTTTACAGTCGAAAGCATCCGCAATAACCGCAATTCTCCGGCCCCGAATAAAAAAACCGACGGATGGGGTATTCCGTCGGTTTCCGATTTACATTTTCATCCCCTTCGGAGGCATCCGGGCAATTATGATACGTCCGTCGGATGCGGCCGCAATCTGTTTCAGTCGTTCGGGGATATGATTATACAACTCCTCCTTTTTCGAGACTTCCGCCACTTCTTCCTGCTGTCGATTATCATCTGTCGCATCGTTCTCCTTGTCAGGACAGAGAGTGCCCTGTATTTTACGATCCATTTTTGCCAACTCCTCTTTTAGCGTTGCCAATTCAGCCTCCTTGTGCCAGCTTTTATCCGCAATACTCCGCAATACGGAGGCATCCTTCGCCAATTCATTTTGTTTCTCGCGGAATTTCTCCAGCGTCGGTTCGATGGTGGCAAGGGCATGAATGAAATTCGTCGCCGCCAGTCGTGGGTCGGAAGCGATATTGCCGAAATTGTACGAATAGAGATAATCTCCTTCACCCCGGACATAAAACCGGTTCTTGACTAAATCGAAATCCTCTTTTTTGGTCGTTTCGCTTTGTACGAGCACCTCGAATCCGTAAAGGCTTCCAATGGATTCCAGTTCACCGGACGTGCGTGCCGTCTGTGCGATATGGTTCAGGTGCTTGCCGATGAGTTTGATGTCGGACGTTTCCAATCCGTCCAATTTCACGGGATTACGGTAAGACCCGTCTTCATTGAACTCTGCACGGGCCTTGAAATCCTCCAAGTCTTTTCCGATGCGGCGTATCAGGTCGTCATTTTGCTCCATGTCCTTCATGATGTGCTCCAATTGGTAGCGGCTCGACGACTTACTGCGCACGAATGCCAGTCGGTCGCTTTCGAGCGTTGCAACCTTCTTCTCCAAACGGGCCTTTTCCAAAAGGTCCGTGTTGCCCGAAAGGATGGCAACGTATTCGGAGAAATTCATACCGCTCTTTTCGTCGATTGCCCCTTCGTCGATGGTACGGCATCCGAGATTGTTCGTCTTGAGCTGGCGGATGAACAGTTGCTTGTTGTGCAGCAGCCCGAACTTGTAGGCGTCGAGCGATTTCTCGACAGCGTACAGTATGACGTCCACCTTGTTATCCGCATAGTATTTTGCTACCTCATTACCGGTTCTTATGCCGCGTCCGTCTCGCTGTTCCAAATCGCTCGGTCTCCAGGGACAATCCAAATGATGAATAGCTATACAGCGTTTTTGCGCGTTTACCCCTGTTCCGAGCATTTCAGTGGAACCGAACAGAACGCGAACTCTTCCGGCGTTCATATCGGTTATCAAACCTTTGCGGGCTTTTTCGGATGCAGCTTCCTGAATGAACCGAACCTCCGAAGGCGGTATGCCGTATTCTTCGACCAATTTATGTTTGATTTCCGAATAAACGTTCCATTCCGTACCGGGTTTGTAGGTTCCCAAATCGGAAAATACAAACTGAGTTCCTTTGTAGGTATCGAACCGACGATAATATTCAGCAATCATTTTGGCACAATGGCTCGCTTTGCTGTCTGGCCAATCGCGATAAGCAGGGTTTATCATGCGCATATCGAGCGCCATCTTGCGGGCGTAATCGGTAGCGATGAGCATCTTGGCCGTTCTCTCCCGTTCGGAGAGCGGCAATCGTTCCAGCAATGTCGCATCGCCCGATTTGGCGAACTGAATAAGTTTCTCGATAAACTGCTCCTGGTCGGGCGTCGGCGGTATGTTATGCAGAATCTCATTTTTCTCGGGCCGGTCGATACCGATGTCCTCGGCAGAACGGTAGTCGGTAATCTCGGAGTAAAACTGCGCCAGTTCCGGTACCTTAATAAAATAGCGGAACCGTTCTTTCTGCACGATTTCATTCGTTACGGAAAATTCGTAATCAACGGTTTTCTTGGCGAAGATGGCCGCCCAGGCGTCGAAAGTGAGAATGTTCTGCCGCTCCAATGCACGTGGCCGCAGATATTTGAATAACAGGTACAGTTCCGTCAGCGAATTGGATATCGTCGTGCCGGAGAGAAACGTAGCTCCCAGGTCGCGCCCCGTGCGCTGTTGGATAGTCCGCAAAGCCAGGAGCAGATTGAATGCCCTCTGCGACCCTTCGGGATTCCCGAGGCCCGCTACGCGGTCATGCCGCGTAGTAAAAGTCAGATTCTTGAATTTATGCGATTCGTCCACGTACAGGTGGTCGATACCCATACGTCCGAAATCGACGGCATCATCCCGCCGATTTTCCATGACAAACATCAGATTTTCCAATTTGGCCTTCAAATTGGCCTGACGTTTCAGGCAGCCTTTCATCAAGGTGACGGATCCCTCTTTTCCTTGTGCCTTCAGCACTTCGAGGTTTTGTTCCACGCTGTCCAATTCATTCTGCAATATCTCCTGCTGGATTTCCGGCGATTGCGGTATCATGCCGAACTGCTCATGCGAAAGGATTACGGCATCCCAATCGTTATTCTGAATCTCCCGGAAGATTTGCTCGCGCTTTTTGGGTGTAAAATCCGCCTTGCCCGGGTAAAGAACTTTTGCCGTCGGATAAGCGGTACAGAACGTTTTGGCAATCTCGTGTATGTTGGCTTTCAACCCGATAATCATAGGTTTATGAACCAGACCGAGTCGTTTTTTCTCATAAGCGGAACAACACATGATAAGTGTTTTTCCGCCGCCGACCTCGTGGTCGATAATCCCGCCTCCGAGCAGTTTGTCCATCCAAACCGCATCTTTCTGACTCGCGTACAAATCCTCAATACCTAATCCTTTGCGGTCGAGACCGGGAAAAGTCTGATGTGCTCCGTCGTATTTCGGACGCACGTAACAATTGAACGTGCGGTTATAGAGGTCTGCCAGCCTGTCCTTGAAATCGGACGATTGTTCGCGCAGCCAATCGGAAAAGGTGTGTCTGATTTCGTCAATCTTATTGGTGGCTTGCCGTATGGCGTCCTCGTCCCGAACCTTGACCTCTACTTCTCGGCCGTCCTCCCAACGGATAACGGTTTTTTTAATCTCCGGAACGGTGTTTTGCAGCGCGTGTTTCAACAGATGCAGTCCGTTATAGGTGCGGCTTTCACCTCTGACGGCATACTGGCTCCATATTTTCGCATTGAGTCCCGAGGACACCATCACTCCGTATTCATCCAAATTGGGAGCAAAGGAGATTTTTATCTCCGCCGCGAACAGACAGGATGCGAACCGTTCGTAAATACCTTTGGGAATCCATCGCTCGCCGAGATTGAAATCCAAATCATCGAAGGCAATGGGCTTGGGAATCGCCTCGCGCAGAGCCGCGAGCGATTCCTGCGCCGGGGCGTGGTCGGGATTTTGCAGAAGAAACGCCTCGATGCGGTCGGCTTTTTCGATGACGTTGCCGGAAATGAATTTGTCGGCAGCTTCGTACTCGTCCGTTTGCGGATTATAATAAATACGGCCTTTCAACTGTTGACGTATCTCTTCTTCGGAAACATCCGTAAGGGATGTCATATATTCCAGATTGACAGTGCCGTATTTGTTCAGACTGGCAACGAGGGCTTCATATGCGTCTGCGACGCGTTCAATCTCGTTGGGATTGAATGCTACGGGATGCAGGAAAATATCGGCTTTACGGGCAGTGCCGTCGATGTATCGCTCCAACGAAAGGATTTCCGTTCCCCTCGCATCCATCTTTATCAGGTCGAGATTACGCTTGTCGTTGAGCAGTCCGAAACGTTCGGTGAACTCGTCGTAAAGCTGGTTTAGCATCGCCCGAAGAGCCGGATTTTCCGTCTGCGTTTCCGCTTCGTTATCGTAGAGATGGAAATAGGTATCGCGTATCTCGATATAGAGAGAGGCTTTAGCCTGCTGTTCCGGCAACAGCTCCAACGGACAGAACATAGGTTGCGAAGATTCTATCTCCCGAAGGTAACCGACCCGGTCGTTCTCGTCGGTAACGAGCGACCCTTCGCGGTAATGCAGCGAAAGGTCGGAGGTGAACGGATGGAATTTGCGCTCCGGGGAGCGCTCTTTCTGCGGCTGCGACCGTTGCCCGTAGGCCTGTTGCGGTATCTGCGACTGCTCCGTAATGTGGCTGGCAATCTCTTGTCGCAATTGGGCCCGCCTCTCCGGCGTCAAGGACATCATGGCTTGGTAGAAGCCATTTATCGGAGGATTGCTGTCCCAGTCCAGTTCTGCATACACAGCATCGTCGGGGTCGGGAGCAGATTCCGGTTCCGGCGTTTGCTCGGCAGACGGCATCGGAGCAGGTGCGGGAGCTGGAGATACGAGTTGCGGCCTTGGCGATGCCGGTTGGTGAGGTACATTTTTCTTGACTGACTTGTTGTGTCGTTTAGGAGTAATCTGCGACCGCTCTTCGGCAGAGAATCCGAAAAGGTCATAGAGAGTCAGAAGGGGTTCCTGCTGTATGTTCGACGAGGTATCCGCTGTATGTCCGGCGGCTTCTTCGGAGCCAGTTTTAGTTTCCAAAGCTGCTGCGTTGTCCTCCGGTTCGGAGGCGGCCTGCCGGGAGTCATCCTTTATGCCGAAGTCCTTCGGCTGCGGCGGCCGTTCTTTCCAAACATGCTCTTGCCGCTCCTGTGCCCATGCACCGAAGTCGGCCCGGTCCTGCTCTGTCGGAGCTTCACTCTGCCGAGCAGCAGGTTCCGGTACGGTATGTGCGGGGACCTTGTTCGTTTCGGTGACCTCCCCGGTTTCAGTATCGACATGGTACCCCTGCTCCTGCAGCTCCGCAATTGCACGGTCTGCTTCTTCCTGTTCGCGTTGCTGCTGCCGACTACGGGCCCCCGATATAATGCCGTCGATGATTTCGCCTGCACGAAGCGGTTCTTGTACTCGCGTTCGATTCCGTTCCGGACGCTGGGGATGCGGAGTCGGTTGTAAGTCCGCCGGAATATGGTGCTGGAAATATCCGTGGTCGAAATATTCCATAAAGTCATCCGCAAGCATTTGCCGCAGAGCGCTGTCTATACCCGCCACTCCGCCCGAATGGATAAATTCCATCGCGGGCTTGCCGTAGGGGTCTGTTCCGACCTTTGCATCGGTATGGACAACTCGGTCGAAAGAGTGGAAAAGGTTGTTTACGCGGATGCCGTTCGACAAACGGCGTGTTTCGATAAAATCCTTTTGCCGTTGGGAAAGTTCGCCTGCGGCGGTGTTTTTTTGCAGGATGATAAGGTCGCTGCCGACATCCGTTCCGGCATAGTCGGAAAAAAGATTGTTCGGCAGGCGCACGGCTGTAACCACATTGCAGCGATTCATCAGCCATTCGCGCACGGGCCGCCCCTGTTCGGAGTTCAGGACGCCCTGTGAAGTGATAAAGGCAATCAGACCGCCCTCGCGGACAATATCGACCGATTTCATAAAGAAATAATTGTGCAGCGTCCGTGTTCCCTGCCGTCGCACGGGGTCTGTATGTGTCGAGAAGAACGGGTCGAAGAGCGCCACGTCCCCGAAAGGAATATTACTGACAGCCACGTCGTAATAACCGATGTAGCGGGGTTCGATATTCTCGAATCCTTGTACCCGGACCCGGGTTTCGGGATGCAGATGTTTGAGGATAAGTCCCGTGGCGGGGTCTTTCTCGAAACAGGTAATCTCCGTATATGGGTCATGGAAATGAACGGCTTCGGCAAAAATTCCCGTTCCCGCACTGGGGTCGAGGATACGTTTGACATCGGCCTGCGTACTCCATATTTCAGCCACGATAGCGTCCGCTATCGGTGGCGGTGTATAAAATGCCGTCAGCACGGAGTTCTTGATGCCATCCATGTAGCGTTTGTACTCCCGTTCATTGGCGGTATTGCTTTTGACAACCTCGTGCAGTTCCGCCACGAGGCCGGCCATACCGTCCGCTTTTCGGTTGCCGTCCGAAGTCTTCAACACTTCTTTGATAGCCCCGAAACCATTGTATGCTCCGAGGACTTCCAATTCCCGGTCGGTCGGTGTCCGTTTTTCCCCTTCGAGTTTGAAGGCCACCTCCAGCGCCTCGATATTCCGGCGCAGGTGGATTTTTGTGTTAAATGCCATCTTCGAGGAGGATTTGGACGGTTCCCGTCAGTTCGGTATAGAATAGGTCGTAGGCAGGCGTAGCGGCGAAGTCGTCCGAAAAATCGTATTTCACCAATACTTCGCGGCACAGAGGCAACAGAAGCAGGGCGACTCTGCGGGCTGACTTTTCAGGAATTTCCGCGGCAAACTCATTCCAAAGAACATTTACCAGCGTGTTATAAGGAGAAAAGTGCAACCCGTGGAACAGGTCTTCACGGGCCGCTTCTTCGGCCTCGACATGAGTACGTCCCGCACGTATGGTACGGCTATATACCTCGGCAGCGCTGTCGGCACGTTCGGCGATAAACATCCGGTCGGCGGCACGGTCCGGATGGTTCTCTTGCAGATAGGACAATAGGGAAAGACCGTAATAGGATAATTCTGTCGGATTTTGCTTGTTTGCCATGAGAAAGATTTTTTAGTGGTCGTTGAAAAATGGAGGGAAAGAGAAAAAGGCGCCTCGGGTTCCCACCCGAAGCGCCGACCACTGAAAAAATCCTTATCAAACAAGCGGCCTCTTGTTGTGACAAGTCTTTTCAGTGGTAAAGGTAACGATTATTTCTTTTTATTCCTCTTGCCCTGTTTCGGGGTATTGTTACGGAGCTCAAAAGCGAAGGAAGGCTTAAACTCTTCATTAAGAACGACTGCGGCATCGAACGTCCCGCCCGCGCTTTTGGTAAAACCTTTGATAGTGCCGGTTCTGCCTTTGGTAAGCAAAGCGGTCAGTTGAGCATCGGTCAGTTCCTTACGGGCGATAGTCCGCCACACGGTAAGGCCGCAACCGGGATTCTGGCATTTGGCGAGTTTCGGATAGAACACGACGGTTTGCCCACAGCGGGGACAGATACATTCGCTTCGTCCCGGACTCTCTATTTTCGCCTCCAGCAATTCCCGAACGATTTGTGAGGCGAAAACCTCGATACCCCGGTGAAAAGTCGGGGCATCCATTTCTCCGGTGGCAATTTTCGAGAGGGCCAGTTCCCAATTACCCGTCAGGGCGACATCCGCAATCTTCCGCTCCTTGACGGCGGCATAGACTGCGAGTCCTTTGTCGGTCGGTACGAGCGACTTCTTCTCGCGGCGGATATAGTCGCGCGAAAAGAGCGTTTCGATGATGGCGGCACGTGAGGCGGGGGTTCCGATGCCGGAATCTTTCATCGCCTCACGCTGGGCCTCGTCCTCCAGCTCCCGCCCGGCTGTTTCCATCGCCGCCAACAGGCTGGATTCGGTGTGCAGAGGCCGGGGCTTGGTCTGTTTCTGCTCCACTCGGCAATCTTTCACGGGCAGTTCGTTGCCGTCAGTCAGTGCCGGCAGCGTCGCCGCCGTATCATCCGTTCGTTCCTCCGGTTCCTGCCATACCTTACGCCAGCCGCCACTTTTGATAACCGTCCCCCGGGCCGTAAACTCCAGACCGGCGCATTTCAGACGGACAACCGATATATCCTTGACGCAAACTGCACCGAAGGCTTCCACCATCCGTCCGGCGATAAGGTCGTAAACCGTTCGTTCTTCCGTAGACAATGCTGTCGGGACAACTCCTGTGATAAGCAGTGCGTGGTGGTCGGTCACCTTCCGATTGTCGATGGAACGTCTATTCAGTTCTGTGCCCGATACGGCGGCCGCTTCCTGCCCGAAGACCGAATGTTCCCGAAGCGTACCGAGCAGGGAAGGTATCTCGCGTGCCACATCGTCCGGAATATAGCGCGAACCGGTGCGGGGATACGTGATGTATTTCCGCTCGTAAAGCGTTTGGGCGATATCGAGTGTTTTTTCCGCCGAGAACCCGTATCGGGTATTGGCATCTTTCTGAAGCGATGTCAGGTCGTACAGCAAGGGCGGCTGTTCCCGAACCTCTTTGCAGTCGATACTCTCTACCTGTACCCGGCCGGCAGCCATCACGGCGGAACAAGCTGCACCTGCGGCCTCTTTCGTGTCGTAACGTTCCGAAGAAAGAGCGGGAAAAAGCGTGGCATCCTTTGCCGTAGAGAGCTTTAGCTGAAAGTAAACCGAAGGTTTGAATGCCTTGTTCTCCAGATACCGGGAGCAAATAATCGCCAGCGTGGGGGTTTGAACCCGCCCCAGCGACCAGACACCGTGTCCGGCGGCAAGGGCAAGTGCCTGCGATGCGTTGATGCCGACAACCCAGTCGGCCTCGCTGCGGGCTTTGGCCGAAAGGTAAAGGTTGTCGTAATCGCTCCCCGGACGCAGATGTTCCAATCCTTCCCGGATAGCCATGTCGGTAAGGCTGCTTATCCAAAGCCGCACGAACGGCTTGCGACACTCCAGATAGGAATAGACATAGCGGAAAATGAGTTCCCCTTCACGCCCCGCATCCGTAGCGACGATGATGCGTTCGGCCATGCCGAAGAGTTCCTTGATGATACCGAGCTGTTTCGTGACGCCCGAATCGGCCTTGTACTCCTTGCCGTCCCGGATTTGCCGGGGCAGAAGGATGAATGAGGAAGGCAGGATAGGAAGATTTTCCCGGCGGAAATTTTCAATGCCGTAATGCTGCGGCATGGCAAGGCCGACCAAATGGCCGAAAGCCCATGTCACGGTGTAACCGTTTCCCTCGATGAAACCGTCCCGACGGTTCGTAGCCCCTACGACAGCGGCGATTTCACGCGCTACCGAGGGCTTCTCTGCGATGATTACTTGCATGATATATTCGGATATTTTCAGTGGTTGTTCTTTCGTCGTTCTTATTCCCGCTTTTTCAGACGGGCTGTAAGTTTGCGGGCATAACAGGCACGGGAATCTTTCATGTCTTCATGCCGACATGCTGTTCTTTCGTCCGCAGGCAGGCGTTTTCCCAGATGAAGGTACAAGGCGACAGCCGCCGCATTCAGAAGCAGCAACATTCCGATAAGCACATAACACCTCCACATAAGCTACTGTTTGATGCCTTTGGAGACGGTTTTCCTATTGCTTGTCCGCTTTGTTTGGCTTGGAGCGGGTTGCTGTCCCTGTTTGAACGGCTCTTTGGACTCCTTGACCGCTTCGCCGGTTTTACCCTCGGAATTGCCGGCGCCTTGCGTGCGGCTCTCGGCCGCGGGTCGTACCTGTGCGCCCTGCCGTTTGGCCCGGTCGGGGTCCCAACGGAAGAAGTCCATCTTGTTCTGTTCGAAGTTGGGTCTGACCCAGGCATTGAACGGCTCGCTCTGACCGTCTTTCGTCATACCTTTGATGTAAACGGCCTTGATTTCGGCCCGTTTGGCCGGGTCGTCCAGAGCTGCCGTCCACAGCTCGTATGCCTCTTTGGGAACGGCTGCCTTCAGTATCGTTTTGGGGATTCTAAGCGTCGTCTGCCCTTCCGCAACATCTCCTTTTGCTTCGGCGAGCCTGCGACGGTATATTTGCCGGTTCTCCTCCGCATAGCGGTTGCGGTCCAGACCGTCGTATGTAAATGCGTAATTGCGTTCGGCGGCATCAATCTGGATATAAGCATCCCGCTTATATCCAGCACGCGTGGTATATCCCTCCAGCAATACCTTTCCACCGCCGTAAAAGTCCATCTGCTTGCCGTCCGAAAGGTCCGCCTCTTTGATGCGCGTGCGTTTTTCGAGCATGGCGACAGGCATGTGTTCCAATGTATTCGTCCATTTGTCGATGGAAACATAGCAGGGCGTCGGTTTGCCCGGCTCCAATTCCAAGTCGATGACCTTTCCGGCATGGCGGGTATTGATAAGGTTGGTCTTCGCCTCGTCGTCGAGCAGTATCCCGTGGAACGGAGCATCGAGATTCGGTTTTTCCTGCCAATAGTGAGGTATGACGCGCAGCGAACCGTCTGCCTGTTCTTCGAGCGACACGCGCCCTTTGGTAGCGACACGTACGCCGTTTCCCAACTCGGGATTCATGTCTACCAACCCGTTGGATTTGTGCCCGTAAGACATGGCCTTCAGGTGCGGTTCGATATCCTCCATCCGGATACCTTTCCGCTCCATATCCGCCCGGTCGATTTTCGAGGTGTCCAGCGGCTCGAAACGCTGTTCTTCTGCATTGGTCTGAAGTCGCTCGGCGGGATTGACACGGTAGTTTTCCAGAATTTCCGGAGTGAAGTCGATAGAGATAAGTTTGTTCAGTACATTCTCCGTCATAATGAAAATGCCGGTATGGGCGGGATTTTGAGCTTGCTCCAAAAATTTCTTGAAGAAGGCTTCGAGCGGTGAATCCAGTGTACTTACATTCAGCAGACTCATAATATTGTCCCCCGATGGGGAAACAGTCCGGATGTTCCCGTTTTCATCCATGCCGCTAACGGCTTGCAGGCGGCCGTCATCCGCCTGCTGAACGAGCATGACCTGTTTGGCGTCGTTCCTTACATTTTCGTCCATAGATACGTAATTTTTAATTGGCACCAATTGCAGTGCGGGACGAAATTAACGCTAACAAATTGATGTTTAAATAGATAATTCGAGTATGAAAGCATAAGGCCTCGATTGAGGCAGCATGTGGCAGGGATAGCGTTTAAAAAGAAATCATTTTGTTGAATTTTGAAGAAATAATTATTATTGTTATCTTTACAAACCACCTACTACTGTCCGAGATGTCTTCAAATATCCGATACGTCGCTCCTTTCGGAGAACTTTATACGTTGTATAAAGACCGTTTCGTGCGGATTGCCATGTCCTATGTCCGCGACCGGATGGCTGCCGAGGATATTGTGACAGACAGTTATATGGCATTCTGGGAAAACCGGCATGAGCTGGAAACGGCAAACGTCCCGGCTTGGCTTTATACCGTAGTCGTCCGCAAATGTAGGAACTGGCTTCGTGAGAAGGTTTCGCACGAACGTATCCACAATAATCTGCAAAAGACAGAATTGCGTATCCTTACGGAATATGTCCTGCGACGGGAGGCCGACGACCCGAAACACTTGATGATGGACGAAGCCCTGCGAATCGTCGAACAGGAGCTCGGCAGGATGTCTCCGATACGGCGACGGATATTCATCGCGCACCGTTACGACAATATGTCCTACCGGGAAATTGCGGCGATATGTTCGCTTACCGAATGTCAGGTGGATTATGAACTCCGGGCAGCAAAAAAAACGTTGAGCATCGCCCTGAAAGATTACCTGCCGCTGGCGGCAATCCTCATTCACAACCTCTGATTTTTTGATTTATCAATCAACCTTTTTTGCGGATGTCGATTTTCTCGTCGTTCGCACTTATCTATATGTCAACATATTACGGTAATAAAAAATATCAATAATATATTAAAAATATTTATTTGCAGAAAATCGAAAATTTTATCACGAATCCGGCCGAGTTACGTGACATATATATGAACGGATAGAATACAAACAGTTTGAAAAATGACAGAAGAACAATTATACCGTTACGTGACTTGCCGAACCACGACAGAAGAGGAGCGTGAAATTCTCGAATGGCTCGCCGCTTCACCCGAACATGAGCGGTTGCTTGCCCAGGTACATCGGCGGCACGATTTGGCGGCACTGAGCGCCCCGCTCATCGACAAACTCTACGAACAGGACCGGCGACGGAGTCCGCGCATGTTGCTGCGCCGCTGGGGCACGGCTGCGGCAGCGGCTGCCGCTGTCCTCTCGCTTTTTGTCGGCAGTTATTATTATCGGGAATCCCGCACTCTGAAACAGCAGGGTGCGCAATGGCTGGCCGTGGCCGTACCTCCCGGCCAGCATGTACGGATGGCGCTTGCGGACGGCACGGCCGTTTGGCTGAATGCCGGTACGAAGCTCGAATATCCCGCCCTGTTCACAGGAGATACCCGGCGGGTACGCATCGAAGGCGAAGCCCGTTTCGACGTGGCACACGATGCGTCGCACCCGTTCGTCGTGGAGACCTTTGCCGCGGATGTAAAAGTGCTGGGTACGGAGTTCAACGTCGCGGCGGACAAGGCATGCGGAACATTCTCGGCGGCGCTTTTCGAGGGAAGTGTCGAAGTACGCGACCGGACGACGGATGAGGCCGTCGTGCTGCATCCCGACGAAACGGTACGGCTGGTGGACGGACGGTTGGCCACGGGCCGTATCGAACATCCCGACGACTACATTTGGACAGAGGGCTATATCAATTTCAAAGGTCATACTGTCGGGGAGATACTCGATAAATACCGTCATGTGTACGGAGTGAATATCCGTCTGGAGAACGTCTCTTTGCCCGATACGAAGTTCCAATGGGGCAAGATACAGGTACAGGACGGTATCGACAACGCGATGAAGGTATTGCAGAACATCTATCCGATTACTTATGAATTCGATTCCGAAACGCGGGCCATTACCATCCGGGAGGCCGAGCGATAACCTGAAAAACAACTGCCTATGAAGTAAAGACCGAATCCTACCTGAAACCGATTGAACCGCCATAAAAATGCCCGCGGGACGAGGCAACGTCCGCACGGGCCCGGTTCAAGTCATTGTTTTAAACAGAATGTAACCTAAACCTTAATTCACAAAAGTATGAATAAATGTGCGCAATTCAAAGCGTTTACGTTATTTGCGCTATCGGTGTTCCTGCTCGTCTGCCCCTTCGCGGGACATACGCAGCCACGGAATATCGTACTCGACCTCGATGCGGCTCCGCTGAAAGAGGCGATGAGTGCGATTGAAAAGCAATCCTCCTGGCGTTTCGTCGTGAGCCCGGAAGTAGATTTGAACTATCCCGTCACGCTGACAATCGAAACATCCTCCATACGCGACCTTCTGGAGCGCCTGTTCGCCTCGTCGCCTTACGCATGGTCGCTCGTCGAATCCACGACGACGATTACGCTGTCGAAACGCCCGGAAGAGCGCCCTGCAAACCTTACAGGCATTGTACGGGATACACAGGGCAATCCGATTATCGGTGCTACGGTGCTCGAAACCGGAACGTCGAACGGAACGACGACGGACGGCACCGGTCGTTTTGCCCTGACCGTCGCCATTCCTTCGACCGCCCGGCTGGAGATTAGCTATCTGGGCTACGAATCCCTCCATTTGACCGTAGGAAGCCGCACGCGGTTCGAAATCATGCTCAGGGAATCGACCGCCGAAATCGAGCAGGTCGTCGTTGCGGCTCTTGGTATTAAGCGTTCGGAGAAGGCTTTGGCCTACACCGTAGCGCAGGTGGCTCCCGAAGACGTTACGATGGTCAAGGATGCCAACTTCGTCAATGCCCTTTCGGGCAAGGTCGCCGGCGCCGTCATCAACCCCTCGTCGTCGGGTGTCGGCGGCGTATCGAAGGTCGTCATGCGCGGTATGAAATCCATCATGCAATCGTCGAATACGCTCTATGTCATCGACGGTATTCCGATGTTCAACAATTCGTCGAAAGGCGGCATGGAGTTCGACTCGAAAGGTTCCACGGAATCCATAGCCGACCTGAACCCGGACGATATCGCGTCGATGTCGGTAATGACCGGAGCTTCCGCCGCTGCATTGTACGGCTCGGAGGCGGCCAACGGCGCCGTGCTCATCACCACCAAAAAAGGCGAGGCCGGCAAGCTGCGCGTTACGGTATCGAGCAATACGGAATTCATGACACCGCTGTGGCTCCCGGAGTTCCAGACCCGCTACGGAACGGGGCGCAAAGGTAAAAACTCCGGTTCGACGATTCACAGTTGGGGCGCTTACCTGCGGCCCGAAGCCCGTTACAATTATTCTCCGGAGGATTTCATGGAAACCGGACACGTCTATACCAATTCGTTTACGCTGTCGGGCGGTTCAGAGAAAAATCAGACCTATTTTTCGGCTGCTGCGGTTAATTCCGATGGGTTGATGCCTAACAACGAATACAACCGCTATAACTTCACGTTCCGCAACACGACGCACTTTTTGAATGACCGGCTCGTGCTGGACGCCTCGGCCTCGTACATCATTCAAGACGACCGTAACATGACCAATCAGGGTGTGTATTCCAATCCGCTGGTTTCGGCCTATCTCTTTCCCCGCGGCGATAACTTCGATTTGGTACGGACGTTCGAGCGCTGGAATCCCTCGCGGAAGATTTACGAGCAGTATTGGCCGCAGGGCGAAGGCGGCGACCTGCGTATGCAGAATCCCTATTGGATTGCCTACCGTAACCCGCGGGAGAACAACCGCCACCGTTACATGCTTTCTGCTTCGGCATCCTACAAAATAACGGACTGGCTGGATGTTTCGGGCCGTATCCGTGTGGATAATACGGACCGATTCTATACGCAAAAACTCTACGCCACGTCGAACGCCACATTGCTGGAGGGCAGCAAATACGGCCACTATACGGAGCTGACGGAAAAATCGCGCCAGACCTACGGCGACGTAATGGCCAATATCAACAAGACGTTCGCCGACAAACTCTCGCTTTCGGCTCATGTCGGCGCATCGCTCAACGATACGCGCCTGCAAGGGCTGGAGCTTGCCGGGCCGCTGGCCAAACCATCGAATATTTTCCACCCCGAGGCCATCGAATCCACCAAACGGAAGGTGACACGCACGGGCTGGCACGAGCAGACGCAATCCATCTTCGCTTCCCTCGAACTGGGCTGGAAAGGACAGGTGTTCCTTACGGCAACGGGCCGTAACGACTGGGCGTCGCAACTGGCAGGCTCACCCTCCAAATCGTTCTTCTATCCTTCGGTGGGCCTTTCATGGCTGCCGTCGGAGACGTTCGACTTTCCCGAGCTGTTTCCGTATCTGAAACTCCGCGCCTCGTGGGCCTCCGTGGGTAACCCTTTCCCACGGGAACTGACCTATGCGACGCACCCTTACGACAATACGAGTCAGGGATGGGACGATAAGACCAATTATCCGATAGGTGACCTCTATCCGGAGCGGACGAAGACGTGGGAGGTGGGATTCGACGCACGTTTTCTCAACGGATTCAACCTCTCTTTCTCGTGGTACCGTGCCGACACTTACAATCAGACGTTCAATCCCAATATTTCGGCCTCGTCCGGTTATTCGGACATGTACGTGCAGACCGGTCATGTCCGCAATACGGGTATCGAGGCGAGTCTCGGATATTCGCATACATGGAGCGGCTTCCGATGGGATTCCGATTTTACCGTGTCGAGCAACAAGAACGAAATCGTCGAATTGCTGCGCGACTGGCGCAATCCGCTCACCGGCGAGATTATCTCGAAAGACCGTCTCGAAATCAACAAACTCGGACAGGCACGATTCATCCTCAAAGAGGGCGGCTCGATGGGCGACCTTTACTCGAACTCCGACCTGCGGCGCGATGAGAACGGCTACATCAAAATCGACGAAACGGGCAGCGTGGCCGTGGAATCGAATCTCCCGGACATGAAACTCGGTTCGGTGTTCCCGAAAGCCAATCTCGCATGGCGTAATAATTTCAACTACAAAGGAGTGAATCTCTCGGTACTCGTCGCGGCCCGTATCGGCGGCATCGTCTACTCTGCCACGCAGGCCAACATGGACATGTACGGCGTGTCGGAGGCTTCGGCGGCAGCCCGCGATGCCGGGGGCGTGCTGGTCAATGGTCGTGCACGGGTGGATGCCGAGACCTGGTACACGACCGTCGGCGCCCAATCCGGCGTACCGCAGTATTATACCTACGATGCGACGAACGTGCGCCTGCAGGAACTGTCCGTCGGTTATACGATTCCGCGTAAATGGCTTCGGGTATGCGACATTACCGTATCGCTCGTAGGCCGTAATCTCTGGATGATGTATTGCAAGGCGCCATTCGACCCCGAATCCGTCGCTTCGACCGAGAACTTCTATACGGGTATCGACTACTTCATGATGCCTTCTACCCGGAATATCGGTTTTAACGTAAACATTAAATTCTGACCGCCATGAAAGGAAACCAATCATTCATAATGATGCGTCTGCTGCTTGCATTCGCAGTCGTGACGGTTGCGACGTCGTGCCTCGACAACTTCGACGAGTACAACCACAATCCGAACGAAACGACCGACGAGGAGCTGGAGCGCGACAATTACAACGTGGGAGCGAAACTCACCTTGCTGCAGAACGAGGTGATACCGACCGAAGAGCACCTTTATCAGTTTACCGAGATTCTCGCAGGCGACGCTTACGGCGGTTATGCCGAATCCACGTCGGATAGCTGGGAGACGAAATTCTCGACTTTCAACCCCTCGGCGGATTGGCTCAAGGCGCCTTTCGTAGATGTGCTGACGGATACCTATCCGGCATACCGCGGGATTCGCCGCGTAACGGAAGACGAAGTGCCGCTGGCTCTTGCGGACATTCTGCGCGTGGCCATCATGCACCGTCTGACCGACCAGTACGGCCCGATTCCCTATTCGGAAATGGCCGACCCCAACAGCGAGGCCCTTACGGCAATCTACGATACTCAACAGGAAGTATATACCAAGATGTTCGAAGAACTCGACGCCGCTATCGCCGTGCTGAACGCCAACACGTCGCTTTCAACAGAGGCGTTCGGGGACTACGACCAGGTATATGCCGGCAACATCTCGAAATGGATACTGTTCGCCAATTCGCTGAAGCTCCGCATGGCAATGCGCCTTGTATATGCGGACGAGACGACGGCCCGCACGAAAGCTGCGGAGGCCATTGCGGGAGGTGTCATCGAGACGAATGCCGACAATGCGAAATTCCAGCCTACGCTCAACCGCACGGCGATGATATGGAACGACTGGCAGGACCACGTGATTTCCGCAGACCTGATAAGTTACATGAACGGTTATGAAGACCCACGCCGAGCCAAGATGTTTACGACAGTAACGGTTACGGAAACTGTCCGGGATGAGACTACCGGCCAGCAGACGACCGTGGAGAAAGAAGTATTCCAGGGATTGCGTATCGGAGTGACGCCCGCTTCGGCGGCGGACGCGAAAGCTAAGTGTTCGTTCCCGATTGTCGCCGATACCGACCCCTTCCTGTGGATGAATGCGGCGGAGGTGGCTTTCCTCAAAGCCGAATACCAGCTCCGCTGGGGTACGATGTCCGAGGCCGGAGCACTCTATAAGAAGGGGGTGGAGCTGTCCTTCGAGGAGCGCGGCGCAGGGTCGGCGGCGGCGTATCTCGCAGCGGCGGCGAAACCTGCAGCTTACACCGACCCGCTGGGCGGTACGTACAGTTTCGCGGCTCAGAGTACCATCACTCCGGTCTGGAGCGACGAGGACGATGCGGAAACAGCTTTGGAACGCATCATCACCCAAAAGTGGATAGCCATTTTCCCGCTGGGTAACGAAGCATGGGCCGAATACCGGCGCACGGGATACCCGCGGCTGGCACCCGTTCCGGAAGACTGCGACAAGTCGGGAGGTACGGTAACGCTTCAATACGGAGCCCGCCGCATTCAATATCCGTCGGAGGAATATGCGGAGAACAACGCCAATGTCCTTGATGCCATTCAGAAACTCGGAGGTGCGGACATTGCAGGAACCCGTGTATGGTGGGACAAGAAACCGCTGAACTAAAATCTAAGATTATGAAACTGAAACAACTGATAAGAATATGCGGTATGCTGCTGGCAGCAGGAATGGCCGCATGCGATACAGATATGGAACCCGTCGGTCAGCGCATCGAGAAACCTGCGGAACAGGACCCGGCGGCGTGGGCCGCCTATATGGAGGCGCTCGCCGCATACAAGGCCGCAGACCATTACACGGTTTATGCCCGTTTCGACAACAACATCGGAGAGGTCATTTCTGAAAAGAACAGCCTGCGGTCGATGCCCGATTCGCTGGACATCGTGGCGCTCGTCAATCCGCTATCGGATTATGACCGTGAGGATTTGCAGGTCGTATGGAAAAAAAGCACGAAGGTACTGCTCACGGCCGACTGTTCCGACCCGGCGACAGCGGTCGAGGCGGTCGATAAAGCGCTCGCGGCAATCGACGTCGACGGTTTGGACGGCATCGTCCTGCGCTACGCGGAGGTCGTAACCCATGAATCCGAAACCGCAGCGGCCGCTATCGCCGCGAAGCTCGACGGCATAGGAGACCGCATGCTCGTATTCGAAGGCAACGCCTCTTTCGCGGCACTCGTAGGCAAGGAGCGGTTCACATGGTTCGTACTCGACGTTTCGGCGGCGGAAACGGTTTTCTCGCTCCGGAGCGAAGTGGATTTTACGGTCGATTATCTCGGTATTCCGGCCCGGAAGATTCTTCCGGCGACAACCCCCTCTGCGACAATCGCTGACGCATTGCTGGAGGAAGTACCGGCTCTGGCGGAGGTCGCTCGCTGCGTAATGGCTTACGGGCCGCTGGGCGGTATAGCCGTTCATGACGTTGCGACGGACTATTACGACGCACTCACGATTTATCCGCGCACCAAAGAGGCGATACATATTCTCAACCCTGCATATACGGAATAAGCCATGAAACCGAACAATATGATTCTTCTTGCGGCGGCCATCGCCGCACTCGCCGCAGGCTGCAAGTCGAACGACTACGACGACGGCACCACGCCGCTGGGCAATGCCGCGTGGATAGATGCCGCAGAAACGGCCCCCGAAACCCGCGTGACGTTCAAAAAGACCGTCACCGACCTCGACCGCACGTTCGCCGTGAAACTCGTCTCTCCGGCACCGTCGGACATGACGGCGGATTTCCGCCTCGACGAGGCGGCCGTGGCGACCTACAATCACCGAAACGGTACGCAGTACGAATTACTGCCCGCCCAGTATTACGACCTCCCGCAAACCAACACCCGTATCGAAGCGGGGAAAAGTGTCTCGGAGGATGTGACGATTCATTTCAAGAGTCTGGACGGACTCGAAATCGACGAAACATATCTTTTCCCCGTATCGCTCACCGGGACGTCGGCGGGCATCGGGCTACTGCACGGTTCCGAAACGGTCTATTATCTCGTGCGACGTTCTTCGGCCATCACCACGGCAGCCGACCTGACGGGATGTTATATGTGGATTCCCGGATTTGAAACAGATGAAGGCAAAGCTGCCGTAAACGGCCTCTCGGCCCTGACGTTCGAAGCCATAGTAAATATCAGCGACTTCTCGGCCGATTCGGGTATCAATACCATCATGGGTATCGAGCAGTATTGTCTGCTGCGTTTCGGCGATTTGAGTTTTCCCCGCCAGCAGTTGCAAGTGCAAATCGGCGGTAAAGCCGGCGGCAAGTTTCCCGAGGCAGACGAATCGAAAGTCCTGCAGCCCGGAGAGTGGTACCATATCGCCATGACATGGGACTTGCAGACCACCGACTTCCGTATTTACGTCAACGGACAACTTCAGAGCAGCGCCAATGCTACGTGGCAGCCCGACGACGGAAGTTCGACCATCGACCTCGCACTCTCGGGCGAGAGTGCCTACCGCTTCCTTATCGGATACTCCTACAATCCGGACCGTCCGCTCAACGGCATGATTTCGCAGGTTCGCATCTGGTCGGTGGCCCGGACGCAGGAGGAGATTTTCCGCGATATGTACGACGTGGAATCTCCCGAGACGAAACCCGAACTGAGGGCTTACTGGAAATTCGACGAGGGCAGCGGCAACACCGTAAAGGACTGGTCGCAGTACGGCAACGACGCCGTATGTCTCGACGGAACGAACAACATGGAAGAGGGTGAACGCACCGAAGGTACGCTCAGATGGAACAATTCCATCGAGATTCCGCAACTCAACCAAGAACAATAAAACGTAACAAGATTATGAAAAATACGAAGCGAATGATTGGATGGCCGGGCGGTTTCGCCCTGCTTCTTGCGGCGGCTTTCATAACGGCCTGCTCCGAAGAGGAGTTCACACGCGAAGCGGGAACAGTCCCCGGTGAAGAAACGCTCACGGGCGTATCGGCGGAGCTTTACCGTCCCGCCGTCGGAAGCCGCATCCGTCTCAGCGATGCCGATGCGACGGACGTATTGCGGCTACGGCTTTCGCAGCTCTCGGTTCAGGACGTCTCAGCGACGCTGGCCGTGGATGCCGACAAACTCGATGCTTACAACAAAGAGCGCGGAACCGAATACGAACTCTTTCCCGCAGAAAATGTCGGACTGGAGGCGAACGGAACGATAACGGTACCGGCCGGAGAGACCGAATCCCCGGACTTCACGGTAACACTCGAACGAGAAGGGGTAGAAAAGGGCGAATACCTTCTGCCGCTGTCCGCCACGGTCGGCAGTGGAGAGCAGGCACGGGTACAGACAATTTACATGACTGTCATGGTCATCGAACATAAGGAGGCTCAGCGGTTGGACCCGATGCCGTTCAAAGTCGTCGCTTATCTCAATACGGAAGAAATGAATCCGCTTTTGGCCAATGAATTTATTGTGCAGGAAATAGATATATGGACTTTTGAGAGTGTCGATAAACAATGGCTCGATATCGAAGTGCTCCGCAAAGCCACGCTCCGGTCGGTCAATGGCCATGCCATGCTCGCATTAGGTCCGGATTTGCAATATGTGCTGGACAATCGTGAAACGTATATCCAACCGGTGCAGCGCGATAATCGGAAAGTGCAGATCTGCATACAAGGCGGCGGTACGGGATTGGGATTCCGCAATTTGACGGACGCGCAAATCGACGAGTTCGTATTCCAAATCGAAAAGGTATGTACCCAATATGCGCTCGATGGTATCAATTTCTTCGACACGGGCGCCGAATATGATATGGAAGGAGCGCCGGAAATTATTCCGTCGTCTTATGCTAAATTGTTGAAAGCGACGAAAGAGGCGCTGGGCCGTGACAAACTCGTCACGATTGCCTGCGATGCGGAGAGCAGCGAGGAATTATCCGTAGCGCAGGACGGCATCAGTGCCGGGGAATGGGTGGATTATGCCTATCCGGGTATTCTCGATGAAGTTATCGACCCGTGGACTGAAGATGCTTTACTGAAACCGATAGCAGGGATAGGAACCACCAAATACGGTCCGTTACTCCAACAATGTGTAGGGCTTTCCTATGATTATATGATGGAGCAAAAAAGTAAAATACAAAACATATATCCGGCCCGACCTGATATAACCAATGTATTCGCAATTTGGGATATGCCGACCAATTCTGCCGGAGCGAGTACAGAACAAGGCCCCGCAAGCGGAGGATTCCGCATTATTGCGGAAGGATGCAGCGATGAAATGGGAATGAGTACCATGCTATTCTATAGTGTAGTTTGGCCTGATATTCCACGATATTACGGTGCATTTACCAAAGATTGGTAACGATGATAAAGGCAGCAGGGATGTAAATATCGTCCCTGCTGCCTTTTTAGTAATTCAGACCGAAATGCCATAATGGAATCGTATTCTTATATCCGTATTCGATATCATCCTTGACGATGAACGCATCGTCAATTCCTTCTATCTGCTTCATGCCTTTTTTCCGACCGCCTACCTCGAACGTATAACCGTCGATTTTGAAATCGGCAACCGAAGAAGTTATCACATCATGATTGACCCGCATTTGATTCAGGAAAAACGTCTCGCGGATATTTCCGATATCGGACTGTTTCCCTCCGAGATTATATATCAGATTGGTGTTGTCGAGATAGATTTTCTCCACCTTACCCAATCCGCGAATCCCGCCCGTATCATCCCGAAGTTGGGCTATCAATCCAGCTTCCTCGATATACAGACAATAGTCTGCCACACTATTGCGGCTCACATTGAGGGCCGTGGCTATACTGCTTATGTTCGGTTTGAAAGGAACGCTTTTAGCGATAATGGCCAAAAGCTGTTTCAGTTTCCGGCCGGTAGAAACATTCATACCGGCATATTGGGGGATATCCGATTCGAGGGCGAGGTTCACGATTTGCTGGATGCGGAGGGACAGATTATCGCTTGAAAACGGATAATATCCCTGCTGCAAATAATCCGAAAAAAACTGGAGCGGACGAAACCCGGCAGGAAGTTGTACCTGCTGTCGGAGAATATCATTCAAAGAATAGAGCGGCAACTCAATATTGTGCCAGAACAGCAAATATTCCCGAAATGACAACCCCTGCATGTGATACATGAGCGCTCTGCGGCTTAAATCCGCTACTCCCTTATTGATGTCGAGCACGGATGAACCGGTAAAAACCACCTGCAGTTCCGGATGATAGTCGTATATAAGTTTCAATTCTTTCGACCAATCCTTATATTTATGAATTTCATCTATAATAAGATGAGTACCCCCCTGTTTGGCGAAGTCGTCGGCCAAGTCCAGCAATTTATGGTCTGCAAAATAGAAATCTTCGGCAGTTACGTATAACGTCGTATCGAGTGGAAGATGCTCCTTTATATGCTGCAATACCATCGTCGTTTTGCCGACTCCGCGAGGCCCTGTCAAGCCAATCATGCGTTCACCCCATTCAATCTGGCCGTACATGTAACGGTGAAAACGAGTATCCGTCTCCTGCAACAGCTTACGAAATCTGTTCTGCAATATATTCATAATCACTGTTTTTTTGCAAATATAGCCAAAATGCTCACAAATTGAGCAAAATGCCCCTAAAATTTGCTCTCTTAATGAGCAATTTTGCCAATGTAGAACATAGTAACTTAGTTATCAATGAAATATGTTATAATTGAGATTTGAACTGGAGTTCGGAATTATGATACTCAATAATGTAAGAATCATAATAATACCGGCGTGAATTCTGTTTGTGCAGACAGATAACGACATGACAAATAACCTTTTAATCGCAGACAAGAATACCGGTATCTGTCCATAAAAATGACCGCGTACCTAAGTGCGCGGTCATTGACAATCTGATTATGTTACGGATTCAGTATCAGTTGCCGTAATCTTTTGCATAGGTCGTCCCGCTGTGCGAGCAAGTTTGCCCGAATGCCATTGCTGCGGCGTTAAGCGTCGAAAGACGGGTGGGCTGCATAGGCAGGTTGAAGAAGCAAACACCGCCAGCATTCGCGTTCACCGAGTTCATGACGGCCTGCCGAACATTAATAATAGATAAGGGGGCAGTCAGGTCGCAGAAATACGGGCAATAACGCGACAATGCAACCGGGAATGAGGGGTTAGTGGAATAACCGTTCAATACTCCCTGATATGCCAAATCGACGCATGCGGCAGCTTCAGCACTGATATTATAAGTATAGCCATAATCGAAAATCGTGATAAGGTTATCCGTCTTTTCGTTCAGGCGCATGATAAGTTTGCTGAACGAAGTCGAATTGGCTGCGGGATAGCCACGGGTTCCATACTCAGCCCACTCATCGTCGAAATCGTACCCGTCTACAATGTCAGCATAAGCCACCAGGTCATCGGTATAGGTCTCAATCTGCGCATCGGTCAGGTTGGAGAATCCGGCCCCGGTATGGTCGCCGAGGTTACCCATGATGACTTTGATGCCTTTGTCACGTAACGGCTGAATATACTTGGCCGGATTCGAGAGAATCGCCTCGTTATTCGGGTTATTGTAGTTGTGAACATTTCCGGAGGCGTCGCCGCGAATGTTCGAGGCGAAGAGAATGACATGCGTAAAGAACGGCTCGCCGTTCGAGAGCGTGTACTCGCCGGCATTGAGAGGATTGACGTCGTTGACTTCAACATACGCCACACGAGCGAAGTTGTCGAGGGAGGTAGCACGGGTAACGGCCGCCTCATCGTCGAGGGAAGGTTCTGCCGCCGGTTCCGGCTGGCTGCAAGATGCAAACACGAGCATGGATGCGAACGCCGTTGCGCAAACTGCCAGTAGATTGACTTTTCTCATAGCAATTAGTTTTTAGTTAGTTAATGAAATTTGGTTAATACAGTCACTTCGTGACCTAATAATGTCACAATTCCAGTTGTGTCGTAATCGTTGTAGATGTGCCTTGCTGTCCAACTCTTCGTACCTCTAAGGTAAGAATTTTTTTCACATTACAAACCTTATTGAGTGAAAAAAATTTAATATTACGGTTCGTCGGCACAAGTAAAGTATCACGGTATCCATAAATATAATTCAGACGATTTAAAATTATTACAAAATAAATGAATGGTCTTGTTAATTAATCTTCCGGCAGCAGCTTGCATAACACAGGGTCGTTTTTAATGCGCTCCAATTCAGCACGGACAATTTGAGACGTTTCGGCCTTAATCCTGTTATAATTATCTTGAATCATCTCCTGCATCCTGTCCTCTCCATTTTCGTCCACAAAATCGGCAATGATGGGGATTTTGCTATAATGCGCCATTTCCTCCCTTATCTTCTCACTGTCCACGACAATTTCGGCATGGAAAATCTTCTGCTCGATGCGTTCATCGAAATTGTCCGCTACGGCTCCGACGAACATTCCCTGTGTAAGTGTCGAAATTTTCGATGCCGGAATAAGACTGTCCATCTGCGTCGATATGGAGGTGGATTTATCATTGCGGTTGATGGTCATGGACTGCCGCTTCTGCAATACTTTTCCGAACCGTTCCGAGAGCATTTTGGCTGTATCGCCTACGACCTGTCCGGAAAAGACGTTGCCTACGGTGTTCATCACCACGGCCGCTTCCTTATCTCCGTAATCGCGTTTGAGCTGGCTGAAGTCCTGAAAACTCAACAGGACGGCGACTTTGTTGCTTCGGGCCGTAGCAATCAGGTTGTCCAGCCCTTTGAAGTAGATGGTCGGCAGCTCGTCGATGATAACGCCCGACTTGAGCTGCCCTTTCTTGTTGATGAGTTTCACAATACGCGAGTTATACAAGCCGAGAGCCGCACCGTAGATGTTCTGACGGTCGGGGTTGTTGCCCACACAGAGAATTTTGGGGTCATCCGGATTGTTGATGTCGAGGGTAAAGTCATCGCCCGACATGACCCAATAGAGCTGAGGTGAAATCATCCTCGAAAGCGGAATCTTCGCCGAAGCTATCTGTCCCTGCAACTGGTCCTGCGCTCCGCCGAGCCAGGCATCCATAAACGGAGAGAGATAATTCTCCAGTTCGGGATAAGAGGTCAATATCGGGAAAATATCTTCATAACGCTTGTTTAAGAACTCGACAGCATGCGGAAAGGTACAATATTTTCCACCCTCGTAGATGCGCAAATACCAGATAATAGCTGCGAAAAGGATGATAGGCGACTCGACGAAAAAATCACCCTGTTTTTGCACCCACGTCTTATTGAGATTCAACATAATGGTATAGGCGCTCTCGTAGGCATCCGATATATCGGTCATAAAGTCCGGGTGGATGGGATTGCAACGGTGTGAGCGACGCGGGTCGTCAAAGTTTATTACGTAGAAGGTCGGCACTTTCTGGTAGCCCTCTTGGTGCATCAAAAGGTGGTTGTAGGCAATCTCCGAAAGGTCCGGGAATTTAAAATCATAGATATATTGGGTATATCCCTTTTCAATCTGCTGCTTGATGTAGGAATTGACCACTGCAAATGATTTGCCGCTGCCGGGAGTACCTAATACGATGGACGCACGAAACGGATTCACGACGTTAATCCAACCGGGATTCCATTTTTTACCACAATAAAATCGCGTGGGTAAGTTCATGGAATATTCATTGGCAAGCAATCGCGTTTCCTGCATAAAACTTTCGTTCTCGTTGTTGAACGGGTCGTCCATCAGGTCGTTCTTCAACAGGCGGGACATCCATACGCCGCCCATTAACAGGCAGATATATCCGACCGCTATTGTCGTAATGTAGAGTATCGCTGTCGCCGTAAGCGGCAGAGGCAGGCCGAGCAGCCACCAATTCAGAAAGAACAACACGGAGCCCGCCACGAGTGCCGTGCCGATTCCCGGCCATGTAATCTTTTCGTCCTTTACGCCTGTCGTCCCCAAACACGAGAGAAAGAGAAACAGGACGGCACATAGTTTCGTGTAGAGAAGGTTTCCGAACAATCCCGTCGTGCGGTTGAAATTAAGTAGAACCTTATCGACTACACCGATATCTACACCCCATTCTAAAATCTGTTCGTAACAGTACCAGTAGATATGAATGACTACAAATAGAATACTGATGGCCCGCATGAAATCCATGACTTTGGCCAAACCGCGAAGGTCGTCTTCCTGTTGCATAACACGCCTGTTTAAAGATGGAGGACGAATATAGATTTTTCCCCGGTCGTTAAGGCAGGTTCATTCCATTAGAGCAATATGAGGCATTTATTATGGATGCATGAGGCATTTATCCCCACATGATAACCAAAGAACTCGGTAATCACGAATAAAATCACAGATTTTGTCTTTTTAATATTACCCCGCAATTAATCCATTGGATGAATCTATTTGTTTATTGGTGAAATTTTTATATATTTAAACGTCATCACGTGTGCAGGGAATATTCCGGCTTGTGCTTGCCCCTCATGTCGGTCGGATTGGGATGACGAGGTTCCCAAAACTTAAATAGTCACTTACGGCAACCGCAACCTGCGACACATTATCCGACATGTACTTTTGGCCATTGATTTTCAATTCCCTTTAAATGCTGTTTAAAGTCTATTTAAAAATTTTCCAACATTAAAGATTATGAAAAGATTATATTTCATTCTTATTGCGATTGCGTTTTCTCTTTGCATAGCGAATCCGGGGTGTTCAGATTTCGCAGAGACTGATGCAGTTCCACCCGAAGGAGTAGAAGAAGGCACGGTACAAAGCGAGTTATTGGAAAACGGGAACGAGCTATTGACTTATCCGAACGGCGTTCGTGTAGAGCGGACACCATCGGGCGAGATTTTGTGGCAGGGAGATATCTTATTGGAGGATTGGCAACTGAATATCCTTACTAATCCTCAAACGCGTGGTGGAATATTAAATAAAACTTGGTCTAATGGTGTCGTTTATTATGAGTGGGATGCTAATATTGTACCGTTTACGAAACAATATGCGCTTACGGCAATGGAAACATGGGCTGATGCGTGCGGCTTGGTTTTCGTTGATGTAACAGGAGAAAGTACCCCCAGCAACCGAATCAGAATATATAACGGCGACGGAAATCGTTCTCGCATAGGAATGGTGGGAGGCCGGCAAGATTTATCGCTATCCCTTATTGGCGCTACTGAAAAGGATGCAATTCATGAACTCGGCCATGCTTTGGGACTCATCCATGAACATTGCCGCGCCGACCGAGACGAGTATATCACCGTCTACTACGATAATATCAAACCGGGAGAACGGCATAATTTTGATAAAGTAAGCGGAAACTCTTATAAGTATTCAGCGGAATTCGATTATTCTTCGGTAATGATATACGATTCATACATCAGAAACACCGACTTTGTTTATGACACAACGAAACCGGTTATACAGACTAAAACGGGTGCAGAGATAGAAAGCAGCTTAACGCCTACCGCTCTTGATATAAGAACTGTTAATGAGATGTATAAAAAGAAAATTCATACTGTCAAAGTAAGTAGCGAAAGTTCTCTGTCCGGAACTGTTACGGGTGGAGGCGATAATTATTCTTATTTATCCGCCTGTACCTTACGCGCAACCCCTGCACAGAACCGTAGCTTTAGCGGATGGTTTGAAGATGGACAATATTTGTCTTTATCTAATCCTTATACATTCAGTGTAACAGGAGACAGAAATATCATTGCTAAATTTACTACAACGAATAATAATTATTCTTTGGAAACTTCTGTATCAATACATCCAATCAACACCAATGGATTGTTTCAGTTTGTGGCCGGAGGCACAGTATCTCCGGGCTCTCTAAATTCAACAGCCTACGCAACATTGAACTTAAAAGCTACTTCTGCCGCCGGTTTTACATTCTCTCATTGGCTGGATTTGGATTCAGAAAAAGTTTTGTCCGCAGAAAATCCCTATCCAGTGAAAATGACGCGGGATATGAGAATTCAAGCCGTATTTTCCAAAAATGGCTTTGTCATTGTTCCGAAGGAGTGATTTTGGGGAAATAATCAATATGCCCCTGTCGGAGTTATTTCCGACAGGGGCATAAATTATACATTAGATTTACTGTACAGCATTAAAGGGCGGTAATCCTTCCGATTGTTTTTTCTGCTTGGAAAGAATCTTACAGCATTGAAAGGTTCTGAAAACCATATCTCCTTCTACTATATAGTCAATACACAGTCCTTCGATAATGTATTCGCACCCTTTTTCATACTGGAAATCGGTGATAGGCCAATTTACCCATAACCATGAATCTTGTTCATAAAACTTAATTATGTAATAATATTCGCTTTCATATAATTCTTCTTCCGACCAGTCCAAATCCGGATGATGGTATTTCTCGGAGGCGATATAGAGCGTCATCTTTTCTACTTTGTCGATTTCATAGGGAAAATCCTTGAGTTTGCATTCCGGTTCGGTCTTTTGGCAAGATGCGAGGGCGAAACAAATAAGGCACGAAACAATGAGAAGAGTAAACTTCTTCATCATGAGACATTTTTCGGTTATTAAAAAATACGGTTACCAAACGAATTCCGGTTAAGACGTGTATTCGTCAATAAGAATGTTCATCTTACGGCATTAAAGGACGGTAATCCTTCCGATTGCTTTTTCTGCTTGGAAAGAATCTTACAACATTGAAAGGTTCTGAAAACCATATCTCCGTCTACTATATAATCAATACACAGTCCTTCGATAATGTATTCGTACCCTTTTTCATACTGGAAATCGGTGATGGGCCAACCATACCAATCCCAATTCTGGTCTGGCTGGAACTTTAGCAAGTAGTAATATTCGCTTTCATATAATTCCTCTTCCGACCAGTCCAAATCCGGATGATGGTATTTCTCGGAGGCGATATAGAGCGTCATCTTTTCTACTTTGTCGATTTCATAGGGAAAATCCTTGAGTTTGCATTCCGGTTCCGGTTCGGTCTTTTGGCAAGATGCGAGGGCGAAACAAATGAGGCACGAAACAATGAGAAGAGTAAACTTTTTCATCATGAGACATTTTTCGGTTATCCAACAATACGGTTCTCTAACGAATCCCGGTTCGGAATCCGCTTCGTTATTATAGATGCGAAATTAGCTTTTCTTGTTGCATCCAGTTCCGAAGAATGCCGAAAAAAATAATGGTAGTTTGACTGTAATTATGTTATTTGGGCCTCTAAAAAATCAGTATTTGGTGTTTTATCATTTTGATACGACGGTCTTATCTTTTGCGGGGGCAACAACCGAAATCGGTTGTCATCTCAAATACAACCGATTTTAGTTGTTTGGACAATAAAATTTTCCTGTCATTTTGGATTTTAATAATACCGAGAGGACAGTATTGGCATTGTTCGGAAATAAAACAAGCGAGAGGCCAAAACTTTCGACCTCTCGCTTTTAACCAGTCTTTCGGCCCGGTATAGGAATCGCTCATTTTGTGTGCCGCAGCAATTCCTTAATATAATTCTCTATCTCTTCGGCTCCGACAGCATACATCGGCTCCAACTGCTCAAAATTACGGTCTGTATCGAAGCGCCGGTGGTCGGTCAGCATGGCAAGAATATTCTTGCTTTTGAGTGTATGACCCGAATAGTCACCCGCAGCTTTGACGAATTTCATCACATCGGGGTCCTGTCGGAAAATACAATACAAATCGTAATAGTCCCGGAACTTGCTGCGCCGCAGCATGACCTCCATCTTCATCGCGGCAATGGCCTCCATGTCCGCCAGTACGATATTATTCAAAAATGGGACGGTCGTAACGACAGGCGACTTACTCTCCCGGGCATAAAAGGAGAGCTTCACTCTCGACACGATAAATTCGACGTGGTTGTGGTCGAGAATATCCATCGACTGTACCTCTCCGACCGATTCCAACTGCCTGCGGATTGTCGGCCAGTCCACATCCATCCGTTCGTCCCTGCGGGTCTGCCAGCGCATGAAATCCAAATCCTCGCTCAATCTGTGACCGAGCTGAATGGCAAGCGCCGTTCCTCCTGCGAGTGTCCAACCTTTCAGACAATCGAGTTTCGAAACCGGTTCGATGATTCGCTCGGTATGTTTTGCGATTCCCTTCATGCGGTCAGTCTGGATAAATGACGTGTCTGCATCGACTTCAGATAACGATCCGGATAACGAATATCGAAATAGTACCAGGCATAAAAACGATTGAGCGAATAGTAGAAATCACCCTGTACGACCAGTTTATCCAACCACACCTTTTTAATTTTCTGCTTGGGGAATAAAATAAACAGCAGGTCGATGTCTTCGATATCCAGTCGGATAAGCGCCGCCTCGATGAGTTGGCTATCCGTAATGTTGCTGCGGACGGATACCTCGTCATACGACCAGAAAGCACCAGCCTCAATCAATTTATTCATTATGCGGTTACGGATGTCCATATTGCAAATATAGCAATTTTCCGTGATGCAAAAAATGAAATCAGTTAATCCTATAATGATTAATCTTTTGGAGCACAAATAATAAATAGTCAATTTTCTATACCGAGCACCACTTTACTAAATGCGTTTCAAAATATCATTAATTTTACCGAATTGTTTTTTTACATCATAATCCCATCCTCTCTCTTGAATTTCTTTCTCAAGCCATAATTTAGCTTGCTTCAAATATGAAACAGCTCTATCATTTCCGTATTTATTATAATACCTTACAGCCTGATCTGCATATGTTTTTGCATGAAACGTGGTTCTTAAATCAGAATTAATACATTGGCTAAGAATATCCATACTTCTATCTAACTGTCTTTCTGCATCAGTGCTATCTACATTATAGTTAGCATCAAACAAAATTATCGCATGAGAGTTACGAATTGAGAAGTGCTTATTGTTCGTCATTGTTATAGCCTTATCAATCCAAGAAAAAGCATCATGATACTTCTTTTTCATAGACAAATATAATGCCCCTTGTTGCAAGACATATGGGTTTTTAAAGTCATACAAAAAAACTCTCTCATAAAATTCCTTGCCTTCTTTCCAGTTAGGAAATGCTTTTGCAACAATGCTTTTATCAAAAGCATGCTTTTTAAATGTATGATAATTATATATTTGTACCGTTGGCACTCTATCAATTACCTTATTCATTACCTCTTTTAATACATCTTTGGACGCACTTTTTATTATTGATTCTGCGATGAAGTAAGATCTGGGATAGTAGAAATCCATATCTTGGTCCAACAATTCATTACTATGATAATCTTTCAATAGGTCATTAAGATCATCTCTCATTTCACGTACCTCTTCATACTTATATAGTTGATTGGGATTACTAAAATAACTACATGCGACCTCAAAAGACAATGGGACACGAGAGCTATGCATATAGCCGCAAAGCACTAAAAACTCTGCTAATTCGTGATGTTCTCGCTCCAATTTTTTAAGAAACTCATCATACCGGCTTGCAACATTCTGGCCTTTTATATTTCTTATAACGAATTCAAAGATGGAATCATTCTCATACTGATTCCTTTGTTCCTTTTTGATAGACTTTCCTCGAATTGACGGAGGCAAAGAATCAAATATATTTTGTGTATCGGATTCTGTTAATTCCGTCACGTTTATTATTTCATACTTACTTGCCGGGAATTTATGATTTACCATATTAAGATTATGGCTTCTATCTACCCCCACAAGTTTCGCATTTTTTAATTCTGCCAACTTTAAAAATGCATTTATATCATCCGTGAAATTTTCGATAAAAATAAGAGCTACTTGATCTCCGATTAATTTGCTGTAATATTCAGCACTTGATAATGTTAGATTGCTAAATATTAACTTCACCCCGTTATATTTCACGTTGTATGCTATTTGCATCATCAATGTAGTTTTCCCTGTAACAGGAGCTCCGGTTATTATAATGTGCTTGTCGGGGACAAATATGGAGTTGTGAATTGTATTGTAATGAGACGTCTTATAGATATTATTATTGATAATATCTCCCCATGTTGGCGCTTGTCCTTTAAAGAATTCATCAATAGGTCTTACTACTTGACCTTTTATGCTCGTTGGAACTAAGTTTCCTTTTAACAAGGAGGCTAATTCGTCTCCCTTTTTCTTGGAGTTTATTGCTCCCTGATCTAAAGATACATTCTCAATATACTCTAAGAATTCTTTAGTATTAGCTATTATTATGCTAAACCCCAAAGATTTATAGTATTCTCTATCATCTTCATCATCTTCAATTAATAATATCCATTTTTCTTTCTGCGCATTATTAAATGTTTTTTGTGAAGTTAAGGCCTGAATTGTAGAACTGTCATTAAACCCATATCCAATAAAGACTGTTGGATATTGCTCTACTGCATGACTCAAAAAGGACCATATTCTACTTGCATCATTATAAATATTTGCTAAGGAAACAACATCAAAAACAAAATTTGGCTCAGCATCTTCAACACAGCCATGTAATGGAAGATATGGTATGGCTTTGCAGTCAGTAGGTATTCCATTTTGAGCCTGATTATGTAAATATCTCTGAGGATTGGCAGAAACTATTTTGGGGATAAGATTGTCAATATTCGTAGTATAGACCCCCATAAGATTCAGTTTATTTATGGCATAATAATATTTGGGGAATTCTGCAACTGTGAATTTTTCAATAAGAAATTTATAAAAATCAGCCCGGTTCGTCTTCTCCAATAATGTGGAAATCCTTGGCAGGTCTTCACTTGCCTTTTTGTCAAATTTTTCACATAATTCTAAAGCTAAGTTTTTTCCTAACGGCAACTTATCGCCTTTCTTATTTTTTGCCTCAACGGAAAAACCAGCCCCTACAAATAAATTCACTCCTGACCTAAAAGCTTCTTTGAGAGAATGTTCATTTTCAATTTTTATAGTTCCCATATACGTAGTCTGTTTCTTACAAAAATAATAAATATAAAGGATAATTCGTAACTTATATCTTGATTTTTACGCAGAATATTCGACTATCTTGATAGTATTAAACAATATCATTACTATGAAATTACCTGCTGAATTACGCAGGTATAACTGTATTTGTACAATCTAATCCTCTCTTGAGATTGAAGGCAACACTCTTTATTTTATTGCGGATTTGCCCATGTTGAGCGGGTACCAAATCTACCGCACGCGGCGGAGCATAACAGTAATTCGATATGAGTAGTGATAGCAATAATCAGTGTTATTCCCAAAAAGCGGAATTGTCTGCTATGTTTTGATTCGGTAAACCAAACGTGTAGAACCGTGTTTGGTATCAATTTATCCGCAACCATGATAGCGAGAGTAAACATCCTGCTCTATATTTTTTGAAGAAACTGCTCCATATCCTTTAAAACATTATGGTATTACGAAAAGGTAGCCAAGTACGATAAATCAACGAGGAGATTCCCAAAAGCAACAAAATAAATCACATCAATACACGCTTTGGCTGTTTATGCTTGGATGCCTTGATAGGATATTGTTTTTGTATATTACTGCCGAATCGTTCGTTGAAGGCATTGGCCGAATATGCCTTGCCCAGTCGTGAACCGTTCATCACGCAGCGGGTTTCGTGGTCGATGAATGTTACTCCCGTGATGCGCCCCGTATCGTTGCGGCGCAGATAAAGTTCTATATGAAACGTTTGCAACCGTTTTCGCAGGGCCTCCTCCGTTGTGCTTCCTGCAAGGGCTTCGGCCACCCGGCTGCGGGTCTGTTCATCCATTCGCTCCTTTTCGATACGTTCCCGGCTTCGGGCCATGTGCCTTTCCAGCCCGCTGATTCCTGCCGACCTGCCGAACAGGGACGATTTGAAAGGCACGCCGACTTTCTTTCCCGGCCCGTTCAATACCGTATAAAGCAGACCCCGGCGCGGTTCTCCGTTCATCTCTCCGACAACCTCTTCGCATCCCACATTGTAAAGGGACAGCAGCGCCCGAAACTCTCCGAGCGTCTGAAAACGGTAGGTCTCCACGACCGGTTTCACGACGGCTCCGACCTGTCGTTTCAAGTCTCCCAGCGTATAATCCACGGGAGTAAATCTCTGCGCTTCGGTACGTTTCCGGCCTTTGGCCGGATGCAATCCGTACTCCCGCTCCAGTTCCTCGGTAACGGCCACGCTGCGTTCGTTGCGTCTGCTGTCTTTGATTTTCCGGCCGTCCGGCCCGACCTGGACCGATACGATATGGATGTGCCGGCGGTCTGTGTCGGTATGTTTAAAAACAATGTAAGGTTGCTCGCCATATCCCATTCGTTCCATATATTTGTCGGCGATGTCTGCCAACTGTTCATCGTCGAGCAGGTCTTTCGGGTCGGGATTTAGCGAGATATGGATAACGGGATTCTCGGTTCGATAGTGCGCCGGCATCCAGCGCAGCAGGTCTTCGGCCGTCGCCGCCACGCTGAAACGACCGTCGTAAGGTTCCCGCACGACATGCGTCCGGAGCACCGTACCTACACCCTTGTCTACCTTCTCTTGGTTGTAGGCCAATGCCCCGTACACGTTTTTCCCGGTCGTTATCTTGGCTACCATCTTCGCTTGAACTCTTCCGACAGCGCGAGAACCTGCTGACCTACCGCGGCCAGTTCAAGCGTCGCTTTCTCCAGTTTATAAAGCATGGCGAGTGCTTTTTTGTTCGAGAAATGTGTATGCAACAGTTTCACGACCTGATTATAATTCGTTCCCACCGCCCGAAATTGTGCGTGGAAAGCGGTCAGTTTCGCCACGTATTCGAGCGTCCCGCGGTCGGATTTTATCACGCGGAATGTCTCACTGAACACCCGGGCCTTGATGAATGCGGACTTCGACAATACGCCCGATTGTTCCCAAAGGGTCAGAAAGCGGGCATTTTCTTCGGCGGAGAAATTGACCGAACAACGATAAACGGCCGGGTCCGACTTCGCGGGACGGCCGCCTTTCCTCTTTTTCATTTTTTCCATGTTCTGCATATTCATTACGGCCGCAGGCCGATAGGTTTTCTTATTCCGCGGCCCTGCCGCCTGTATCCGGGCGCCGACTTCGGAGGCGCCTGCCCCCCCCCTTGCGGGCAAGCTGTTTTCTGCTGCAAAACGAGAATCGTGCAGCAGAAAACACAGCTTGCTGTTAGCTTTCGCTAACCGTTCCGTCCGTTCCCGGACGGACTATGAAAAAGCCGCCGTAAAGGAGGGCAAGGCGGCTTCCATATCCACGGAATCGTCATGGGACAAAGATACCGACTGTTTCAATCTGCTGTATTATAGTATATTGAGCCACAAGCTACCGGATTCGGAGACCCAAGCGACCATAGCTGTTTCAGACTGAATAAAGGCCCGGATTCAGAGTTTACTTTGCAGCAAAACATGAATATGCCGCTGCCTGTCGGCGTACCGCTGCGTCCGCATGAAATTCCGCACATACGCAAGACGACACATATACCTGTCCGGATGGGCGGACACGATTCCAAGCAAGCAGGGAACCGGACACGCCCGCATGAATTTGCGTACCGCTGTAACAGCGCAACAACGCACCGGTATACCGACGCACGTGCGTGCCGACCCACTGGTGCACCTGCATGAGAGCATGCGCCAATAGCTGGATGAATGCGCCCGTCTATGGACGGACGACCGATTGTATAACCATAAAACAGCGTAACGATGAAAGGAAAGACAAAATTCGTGGCCTTTTCTACACAAAAAGGCGGAGCGGGTAAAACGACCCTTACGGTATTGGCAGCGTCATGGCTGCATTATGTGAAAGGTCACGACGTGGCCGTTATTGATTGCGACTATCCGCAACATTCCATCGTGGAGATGCGGGAGCGCGATTTGAAGACGGCGCTCGAAGATGAACACTACAAACGTCTGGCTTACGAACAGTTCAAACGTCTCGGCAAGAAAGCCTACCCGGTCGTGGAGAGCAGTACGAAAGAGGCATTGGCCGATGCGGAGTACCTTTTGCCACAGGGTGATTTCGATTACGTATTCTTCGACCTGCCCGGAACAATCAATGACGAGAATTTGATTCATGCACTTGCGCGGATGGATTACATCATCGCTCCCATCAGTGCCGACCGGGTCGTCATGGAGAGTACCCTGAATTACGCTGTCGTGGTACGCGACCATATCGCCCGCAGCGAAAAATCGCAAATCAAGGGGCTGTACCTATTGTGGAATATGGTGGACGGGCGCGAGAAATCGGAGTTGTATGAAGTCTACGAGGCGGTGATGAAGGAATTGGGACTCACGGTGCTGAAAACGTTTCTTCCCGATACCAAACGGTTCCGACGGGAACAGTCCTCCAGCCGCCGTACCGTCTTCCGTTCGACACTATTCCCGGCCGACCGCTCTTTGGTTCGGGGCAGCCACCTCGACAAACTGGTAGACGAACTGCTCGAAGTCTTAAAATAGTGTTATGGACACCAGAGAGAAGGACGACGGGCTGGATGCCGCATTCATCATCAGCCAGACCAGAAGCAGGAATCGTCCCCTGCATGCAGCGCCCGCAAGGGCAGAAGAGGCGGCCCCGGCAGGAGCGGAACACGCAGCAGACCCTATTTCCTCGCAGATTCCGAAAGACGAGGGTCGGCGGCGACGTGGCAAAGGGCAGGACTACGAAAGTCTTTTCATACGGAACGCACCCTCCAACACGCGAAGCGGGAAAACCGTATATATCCGGAAAGAGTTTCACGAACGTATCACGCGCATCGTTCAGGTCATCGGTCAAAACGAGCTTTCGCTATACAGTTATCTGGACAATGTGCTCGAACACCATTTCGCTACCTACCAAGAGGATATCATGGAGCTGTACAGCAAGCGGAACGTCGATATTTTTTAATTCCATCCATTCTAAACCATACTATCTCATGTCAGACAAACTCATCTTTTCAGCAGTCATTCTGGCGGCCGTTCTGATTGTCGCCGTATCGTTCGTTTACAAGGCATTGCATTATCGTCGAAGGATGCACTCCGGGAATAATACTCCGCACATGCCGTATGCCAGTAAGGCGTCGCTGCCGCCTTCGTTTCCCGATTCGGAGCGATACAAAGCCCGCTATATCAGCTTGCGGCGTACGTCGTTCCGCAGCGATAACAGGGTACGGATTCGTCCGGAATATTACGAACGCCTCCGCTCGATTGCAGGGGTTGCCGGCGGCGAGGTTTCCATCACCGCTTATGTGGACAGGGTGCTTGAGGCGCATTTCGAGGACAACGAAGCTGCCATAGCGAGCCTGTATGTCGGTCAGCCGAAGTCCCGGCGCAATCTCCTGCGGCGGTGAATACGACGATTGTGCCAATACTCCTGACGGCCTTTTCCGTCGTATATGCCGTATGGGTGATAGTCCGTTTGCGGCACGACGCCCGGCCCCGGTTCCGGCGGGGCACCGAGCGTGAAACGTCCCGCAAACGAGGTAAAGAAATTATCGGCCGCAGCCATGTCGTCATGACACATCGAAGCCAAAGCGTTCCACTTCCGCAGACACAAACGTCCACACCGTCGCAGGAGGGAAAAAGTGTCGGAAATAGCGATATATTTGCTCCCGCAAGTGTACCGGAACACCCCCGGCAGATACCGCCGGAAGAGTTGGACGAGGTATTCGGCGACGTTCCCGAAGGGGAGGCTAACGAACCTTTGGAAATCGACTATCCGCTTTACGAAACATCTTTCCCGGATGCGGAGGCGGAAGAAGATGAGAACGATACCGAAGATTTGCCCCTTCGCGGGCGAATGCTCGCCCGAGGGGTCAGTTTCGAGGATATGGGCGAAGTCTACCGCCATGTGGTACAGCAATCACCGATTATTACGACTGAGCAGAAGGAGAAAGCAGGACGCATCCTTCTGAACCTGAAGCAGACCGACATGTTCGAGGCCATTGTTTCAGGCCACCCCGAGGGAAAGGACAAGGTCAAAGACCTTATCGACACCTACCTTTCGGCATTCCAACGCAAGGTGTACGAAAGGTCCGCGGAAAGCCCATCTCCGCAGGGTGCCGTTCCTTCGGATTTCGACGTCCGCAATTACGTGTAACGAAAGGAAGCGAACATGAAAGAGAGGGATTACGGATAGTGCGGAAGGCATTTCCACCACTGAAAAAATCCGAATTGAAATAAGTTGAATCCGGTGCGGGGACATCCCCGCACCAATTAAAACCGACGACGCATCTCTTATGATAAGAAAAGTCTTTATGGCTGCAACCATGCTCGTTGCAGCGGTCACATCCGCATCCGCCCAAAATAACGGATTGGCCGGCATCAACGATGCGACCAAGATGGTCACATCCTATTTCGACCCCGGAACAAAACTCGTCTATGCCATCGGAGCAGTAGTAGGTCTTATCGGCGGCATCAAGACATACAACAAGTTTTCGTCAGGAGACCCGGACACGGCCAAGACCGCCGCATCGTGGTTCGGCGCGTGCATATTTCTCATTGTCGCCGCGACGATACTTCGCTCTTTTTTCCTGTAATCCAATTCAAGCACGGATTATGGAATACTCAATCAATAAAGGCATCGGCAGGAGCGTGGAGTTCCGGGGGCTGAAGGCGCAGTACCTTTTCATCTTCGCAGGCGGTCTGCTGGCCGTTTTCGTGCTGTTCGTCGTACTGTATATGGCCGGGGTCAATCAATGGGTCTGCATCGGTTTCGGCATCGTGGCGGCTTCGGTCCTCGTGACCGTTACTTTCCGGCTAAACGCCAAATACGGCGAACACGGACTGATGAAACTCGCCGCCGCACGGCAGCGTCCCCGCTATCTTATCAACCGCAAGGCCCCTTTCCATCTGCTCCCGTCCCAGAGAAAGGAGGTACGACGATGAGAAACATCCTAAAAGCCGCTACCGTGGAGAGTAAACTCCCGCTGCTGTCGGTAGAGCACGGGTGCATCGTCTCGAAAGACGCCGACATTACGGTCGTATTCCGAGTCGAACTTCCGGAACTGTTTACCGTGACCTCGGCCGAGTACGAAGGGATACATGCCGCATGGTGCAAGGCTGTCCGGGTATTGCCGCAATACAGCATCGTAACGAAACAGGATTGGTTCATTCGTGAGAAGTATGTTTCCGAGCTGAATGACGGAAACATGAGTTTTCTCTCGCGCAGCTACGAGCGTCATTTCAACGAGCGACCGTTCCTGAATCATGCCTGCTATCTCTATCTCACGAAGACGACGAAAGAACGGATACGGATGCAATCGAACTTCTCGACCCTCTGCCGCGGCAACATCATACCCAAAGAAGTGAACGCAGAGGCGACGAAAGGTTTTCTCGAAGCTGTGGAACAGTTCGAGCATATCCTGAACGATTCGGGTTTCATCCGCCTGTGCCGCCTCTCGGCCGATGAAATCACAGGTACGTTCCAAAGACCGGGATTGTTGGAGCAATATCTATCGCTCTCGTTTTCCGACACCGCTTCGCTCGAAGACATCGGATTGGATGCCGAGGGGATACGTATAGGCGACAAGCGCGTATGCCTGCATACACTCTCGGATACGGAAGACCTGCCGGGCCGCGTGGGTACGGATATGCGCTACGAGCGCCTTTCGACCGACCGTTCGGACTGTCGGCTCTCCTTCGCCGCTCCCGTCGGGCTGCTCCTCTCCTGCGACCACATCTACACGCAGGTACTGTTTCTGGAGGACAGCGCGGAAAACCTCCGCCGGTTTGAAAAGCAGGCCCGTAACATGCACTCGCTCTCCCGTTATTCGCGGAGCAATCAGATAAACAAGGAGTGGATAGACCAATACCTGAACGAGGCGCACTCTTTCGGTCTTACGAGTATCCGCGCCCACTTCAACGTAATGGCTTGGTCGGACGATACCGAGGAGCTGCGGCGCATCCGAAACGACGTGGGCAGCCAGCTCGCGCTGATGGAATGCCGCCCGCGTCATAATACGGTAGATGCCGCGACACTCTACTGGGCAGGGATGCCGGGTAACGCAGGGGATTTTCCTGCCGAAGAGAGTTTCTACACGTTCATCGAACCAGCGCTGTGCTTCTTTACGAATGAAACGAACTACCGCTCCTCGTCCAGTCCTTTCGGTATCAAGTTGTGCGACCGTATCAGCGGGAAGCCCCTGCATCTGGACATCTCGGACGAACCAATGAAACGGGGCATCATCACCAACCGCAACAAATTCGTATTGGGACCTTCGGGGTCGGGCAAGTCGTTCTTTATGAACCACCTTGTGCGGCAATATTGGGAACAGGGTACGCATATCGTATTGGTAGATACAGGTAATTCATACCAAGGACTCTGCGAGCTGATACGCCGTAAAACAAAAGGAGCAGACGGCATGTACTTCACCTATACGGAAGAGAACCCTATCAGTTTCAACCCCTTTTACACTGATGATTATGTCTTCGACGTAGAGAAGAAGGACAGCATCAAGACGCTGCTGCTGACCCTATGGAAAACCGAGGACGACAAAATTACGAAGACCGAGAGCGGTGAGCTGGGCAGTGCCGTGAGCGCCTACATCGAGCGTATCAGATCTGACCGGAGTATCATACCCTCTCTCAACACTTTCTATGAGTATATGCGCGACGACTATCGCCGAGAGATGGAGGAACGGGAAATACGAGTACGCCGGGAAGATTTCGACATAGACAACCTGCTGGTCACCCTGCGGCAATATTATCGGGGCGGACGCTACGATTTCCTGCTCAACTCTACGGAAAACATCGACCTGTTGTCCAAACGGTTCATTGTCTTCGAGATTGATAGCATAAAAGAGAACCGCGAGCTGTTTCCGGTAGTGACCATCATCATTATGGAAGCCTTCATCAACAAGATGCGCCGCCTCAAAGGAGTGCGCAAGCAGCTCATCATCGAAGAGGCATGGAAAGCCCTCTCGTCCGCAAACATGGCAGAATACCTGCGCTATATGTATAAAACGGTCCGTAAATATTACGGAGAGGCGATTGTCGTGACGCAGGAGGTGGAGGATATTATCAGCTCGCCCATCGTGAAGGAGGCCATCATCAACAACTCGGACTGCAAAATATTACTTGACCAGCGCAAGTTCATCAACCGTTTCGACGCGATACAAAACATGCTGGGCTTGACAGAAAAAGAGAAATCGCAAATCCTCTCCATCAACCAGTCCAACCATCCGAACCGGAAATACAAAGAAATCTGGATAGGGCTGGGCGGTATGCAGAGTGCGGTTTATGCTACCGAGGTCAGCGCACCGGAATATTTGACCTACACGACGGAAGAGAAGGAAAAAGTGGAAGTAATGCGCATGGCCGAATCTCTGGGCGGCGATATGGAGTTGGCCGTCCGGCGGCTGGCGGAAACTGAACGATAAAGATTGTGCCATGTATCGGAAAAGTATCGGTTCGGCCCCAGCGGAGCAGATGGAGCTCGATTTTCGGCTGTGCGACGTCGCGGGCGCATGGGAGAGCTATGAGGGAGGGCCCCGCATCCGGATTTATCGCAACGGCAGGCGCAAAAGCAGCGGCTATTATCTGGAATTCGCATACGATGAGCATACCCGTTTTCACCTCCCTATCAAGAAGTATTGGGACGGCATCCGCTATTTCGACCTGTACGGATTCGTGGGCATGGCGTATGACGCCGCACGGGACATACTGAGGCTGTCGTTCTACGGAGACTATTATCGGGCGGAGGAGAATCCTCTCCCGAAGTGTAACACTAAATCGAATTAAGACAATGAAACGATTGATATGGATGCTGTGCGTAGGAGTTTTCCTGAACTTTTCGCATGAGGCACAAGCGCAATGGACGGTCATCGACCCGTCCAATTTGGTGCAGAACATCAAAAGTGCGGTTCAAAGTACGACGACGGCCAGCAATATGGTCAAGTCACTGCAAGAGAGTATCAAGATTTACAATCAAAGCAAGGCGTACTACGATGCGCTCAAATCCGTGCATAATCTCATTAAAGATGCCCGCAAGGTTCGTCTGACAATCGAAATGGTCAGTGAAATTACGAATATCTATGTTAACGGGTTCAACAGGATGGTTTCCGACCCGAATTTCACCGCAGACGAGTTAGCGGCCATTTCGACGGGCTACGCGCGTCTCCTGGAGGAAGGCGGCGCATTGGTTTCGGAGCTGAAAAATATCGTTGCCTCCGGAAATGGCCTCTCCATGTCGGACAAGGAGCGCATGGATATGGTAGAGAGGATATACAGCCAAATGCTGGAGTACCGCAACCTTACCCGTTACTTCACCCGTAAGGCCATCTCCGTATCCTACATCCGTAGTCGGGACAAGGGGGATATGAACCGGATACTCGCCCTGTATGGTAGTCCGAACGAACGATACTGGTAAAAGTTATCGGCTATGGATTTTGAAAATCTGCATCAGGTTTTGCGGAACCTGTATCAGGAGATGATGCCTTTGTGCGGAGACATGTTGGGTGTAGCCAAAGGCGTTGCGGGGCTGGGCGCCTTATTTTACGTGGCCTACCGGGTATGGAAAGCGCTGGCCGCGGCGGAGCCCATCGACGTTTTTCCCCTGCTGCGCCCGTTCGCTATCGGCCTGTGTATTCTGTTCTTTCCTACAATGGTATTGGGTACTATCAACGCGGTGATGTCTCCCGTCGTACAGGGTACGCATGCCATTTTGGAGGGACAGACGATAAACCTGAAAGAGTATCAGCTACAGAAAGACGCGCTGGAGTATGAAGCGCGGGTGCGCGAGGGCAAAGCCTGGCTGGTGGATGACGAGGCGTACGACCAAAAACTCGCCGACCTGGGCATTACGGACCTGGGAGAGATTATAGGCATGTGGGCCGAACGGACGTGGCACGATATCAAGATGTGGTTCCGACAACTGGTCCGGGATTTCTTCGAACTGCTGTTCAACGCCGCCGGACTTACCATCGACACGCTGCGGACGTTCTTTTTAGTCGTCCTGTCGATTTTGGGGCCTCTGTCGTTCGCCCTTTCCGTTTACGACGGATTCCAAAGTACGCTTGCGCATTGGATATCGCGCTATATCAGCGTGTATCTGTGGCTGCCTATCGCCGACCTGTTTTCGGCGGTTTTGGCCAAGATTCAGGCATTGATGCTCGAATCGGATATCGCGGCATTGCAGGACCCTTCCTACATCCCGGAGGAGGGGGCGGGAATCTACATCGTATTTCTCATCATCGGCATCATCGGATATTTCACGATACCGACCGTGGCCGAATGGGTCATCCAATCGGGCGGTGCAAGCGGTGCGATGGGCGGCATCAACAAGGCCGGTACGTTCGGTGCCGGCGTCGCGGGCGGTTTCGCAGGCAATACGCTCGGACGGGTATCGCATACTTCAGGACACGGCGCAAAGGCGGCTACGCAAGGCCGAAATATGGCCGTAAGAAATGATAACTAACAGTTGAACGATGGAATTCAAATCATTAAAAAATATCGAAAGCAGTTTCAGGCAGATACGTATTTTCTGTCTGTCGTTTCTCGGCCTGTGCGCTTTGATAGCGGTTTTCAGTGTCATAAAATCCTATCGTTTTGCCGAGGCACAGCGTCAGAAAATCTATGTACTGGACGAGGGCAAATCGCTGATGATGGCACTCTCGCAGGACCTTTCGCAGAACCGCCCCGTCGAAGCCCGCGAACATGTACGGCGCTTTCACGAGTTGTTCTTCACCCTCTCACCCGACCCCGCAGCAATCGAAAACAACATACATCGGGCGCTTTTCCTCTGTGACAGGAGCGCTTACGCATATTATCAGAATATGCAGGAAAAAGGTTATTACAACCGAATCGTCGCGGGCAACATCAACCAACGTATCGAGGTGGATTCCATAATATGCAATTTCGACAGCTACCCATACCAAGTCAGGACGTATGCCCGGCAGTTGATAATCCGCGAGAGCAATATCACCGAACGTTCGCTCATCACGAGCTGCGAACTCTCCAATTCCGTGCGCTCGGACAACAACCCGCAGGGATTCATCATGGAGCGTTTCGAGATTCTCACCAACCGCGATTTACGCACAATAAAGAGGTAACGTATGTCAAGAGAGAAAATAAGAGCCATATCGGATTGGCTGGAGGACCGTTTGCGCAGTCTGTGTGGTTCGATGACCGCGGAACGACGGCTGGTCGTCGTCCTGACCGCATTCGTGCTTTTCGCCGCGCTGTCACTCTATGTCACGGCATCGGCTATTTACAATTTGGGCAAAGATACCGGCGAACGGCTGCAGATACGTCACATCGAAGGGCTGAAGCTGGAACATCTGCGGACGAGCGAAGAAGAACGAGACAGTACCCAACGAACAATGCAGAATTTAAACGATGAAACCGACAGAACAACAGAATAACGACGCCCGGGCGGAGAATACGGATGACCGGAACCTCACGCCCCGGCAGATACAGAAACGGAAGAAGATGATGATTTTCCCGCTCTTCTTCCTGGCATTCTCCGGTTGTATGTGGTTGATTTTCGCCCCTTCCAGACAGCCGGAACAGTCTGTGGCAGGATTCAACACGGAGTTGCCGACACCTGAAACGGACGGTATCGTATCGGACAAACGTGAAGCCTACATGCAGGAAGATTTCGAACGAACGCAACGGACGAAAATGCAGTCGTTGCAGGATTTCGCTTGGGAGCCGACAGAGGAAGACCTCTCCGGGCCGGTTTCACACCCGGGCACAGGGTCCTCCCACGACGTTTTCCGTTCGGCCGCCGATGCCCATGCGGATATCGACCGGCAAATAGGGAGTTTCTACGAGGCGACAGCCGGCGAAGAGGATGAGAAGGAACGGATGCAGGCACGCATCGAGGAGCTGGAACGCCGCCTGGAGGAGAACGAAACAAGCAGGACGACTCAGGACGAGCAGATAGCTTTGCTCGAAAAATCCTATGAGATTGCCGCACGCTACCTGAATGGCGAACAGACCTCGGCCCCGGCCGCTGCATCGCAACCGACGGCCGGTACCGACAAGATAACCGTGCAACCGGTCAGACAGCTTCACCGAAGTGTCGTATCGCGGCTGGCTGCTCCTATGCCCGATTCGGTGTTCCGGGCCGGGTCTGCCCAACCCCGGAACCGGGCATTCAACACGGTCGGGGCCTGCGAACAGGTACTCCGGCGCAATACCATCCGGGCATGCGTCTATCGCACGGTAACGGTGACGGACGGAAGCGAGGTCGCCTTACGGTTGCTCGAACCTGTCCTGGCGGGAGAAGTGAGGATTCCGGCCAACACCATCGTAACGGGAACCGCACGTATCGACGGTGGACGGCTCGGTGTCGCCATTAGCGCAATTCAGCATGAGGGATGTATTATCCCGGTAGAACTGTCCGTGTACGATGTGGACGGCAGGGAAGGTATTGCCGCTCCCGTATCGGAAGAAATAGATGCCGTAAAAGAAATTGCAGCCAACATGGGGGCAGGCATGGGCAGCAGCATCACCATTACCGACGATGCGGGGTCGCAGCTGCTTTCCGACTTGGGCCGAAGTGCCATACAGGGCGTATCGTCGTATGTGAGTAAAAAGATGCGGACAGTAAAGGTCACGCTCAAGGCCGGTTACGCGGTCCTGTTGGTTCCACCCCTGACATGATGCAGATACGAAGACCACTGAAAAATATCCAAAATCATCAAGCAACAATGAGTATGAAAAAGATTCTTTTGGCACTCGTACTTTCCGGGTGCGCATTGAGCGTTTCGGCGCAGGACAAACCCTCTACGGGAGATTTGTACGACGGTCTGACCCGTCCGTTGACTTTCGACAGGATGATACCGCCCTATGCGCTGGAGGTGACGTTCGATAAAACCACGCACGTCATCTTCCCCGCAGCCATTCGTTATGTAGATTTGGGGTCGGCCGACCTGCTGGCGGCCAAAGCCGACGGTACGGAAAACGTCCTGCGCGTGAAAGCCGCCCTGCGCGACTTCTCGCGCGAAAGCAACCTTTCGGTCATTACCGAAGACGGCGCATACTATTCGTTCAACGTCAAATATGCCGACGAACCCGTGAAACTTTCGGTGGAAATGACCGACTTTCTGCACGACGGCGAGGCAGTGAACCGCCCCAATAATGCGCTCGAAATATACTTGGAAGAACTGGGCAGCGAATCGCCCCTCCTGGTAAAACTCATCATGGAATCCGTCTATAAGGAGAACAAACGCACGGTCAAGCATATCGGAGGCAAACGGTTCGGCGTGCAATTCTCATTGCGCGGACTTTACGTACACGACGGCCTGTTCTATCTCCATACACAACTGGATAACTCGACCCACGTGCCTTTCGAGGTAGACCACATCACATTCAAAATCGTCGATAAGAAAGTCGCCAAACGTACAGCTATTCAGGAGCAGGTGCTCTGGCCCTTGCGTGCACACAATAACATACAAGTTATCGGAGGCAAACGGCGCGAGCGGACAGTATATACACTGCCGAAATTCACGCTTCCGGACGGCAAACACCTGCTGGTAGAGCTGTTTGAGAAGAATGGCGGACGCCATCAGTCTTTCACGGTCGAGAATGAGGACCTCGTGCGGGCCCGAATCATCAATGAGCTGAAAATCAGATAGCCATGAGACGGGTAATATTTCTTTTCGCAGTGTTTCTGTGCACCGTCGCAGCAGGGACGGCCCATGCCCAGCGAACCCTGCCCGGAATGCGTTCGCTGGAGCTGCACGGCGGCATGGTGGACGGATGGCATTCCGCTTCCCGAAACAGTACGACAGGTTATTACGTCGGCCTTGCGGTGGAACGTTACGCAAAGGGCGCGGACAAATGGGTATTTGCCGCAGAGTTTCTCTGTCGGAACTATTCTTACAAAGCCGGACGCATCCCCATAGGGCAGTTCACTGCCGAAGGAGGTTATTATCACAAAGTCCTCTCCGACCCGTCCAAAACTTTTTTCTTCTATCTCGGCGGCTCGGCGCTGGCCGGTTACGAAAGCGTGAATTGGGGCGAAAAGCGGTTATATGACGGTTCCACGATTCTTAGCCGCGACCGGTTTCTTTACGGCTGCGGGATAACACTACAGGCGGATATTTACCTTACCGACCGTTTGGTCATTGCGCTTTCGGGCCGCGAACGCATCCTTTGGGGTACGACGACCGGTCATTTTCACACACAATTCGGCATCGGGCTGAAGTTCGTTATCGACTGATTTTCTATTACTGATTATGATTGAGAATGTAATTTATAATACCGACGCCTTGTCGGGACTCGGAGCGTTGGAGGATGCCTCCGTCGATTGTATCGTAACGTCGCCTCCGTACTGGGGACTGAGGGATTACGGCCTGGAACCCGTACTGTTCGGCGGAGAAAGAGAATGTCCGCATGACTTCGACGATTTTGCCGTCTGCCGCAAATGCGGCGGATGGATGGGCGAACTGGGACACGAGCCCTCCCGTGAGATGTTCCTGGAACACTTGGCAGGCATTCTCGATGAGTGCCGCCGCGTGCTGAAAGAAACAGGGACGCTATGGGTGAACCTCGGCGACTCCTATTGCAAAACACACAAATACAATCGTCCGAAGAGGCGGAACTGCGGCGAAAACGTACACGGTCTGAAAGATTCGCGAGTACATGTCGCCGTACACCGTATCCCGTACAAGTCATTGTGCAATATTCCGGGGCTGTTCGCCGAGATGATGCTCCTGCGGGGGTGGATACTGCGCAACGAGATTATCTGGTACAAACCCTCGGTCGCCCCTGTATCGGTTAAAGACCGTTTTACGGTGGATTACGAAAAATTATTCTTTTTCACCAAATCGCAAAGATACTATTTCGAACAGCAGTTCGAACCGTATGCGAAGTGTACGTACCAACGGTACAAAAGCGGATTCAATCCGGACGAGGCATATCGAAAATACGGGTATCCGACCGGTATGCAGAAAATAAATCCGGCCGGCCGCAACAAGAGAACCGTATGGAGGATACCGCCCGAACCGAACCGCAGACGTCATTATGCTGCCTATCCTACGAAATTGGTAGAAATCCCCATTAAGGCGGGATGCCCGCCGGGCGGCATCGTTCTCGACCCATTCCTCGGAAGTGGTACGACGGCCGTTGTCGCACGAGGTCTGGGATGTCGGTACATCGGTATAGAACCGAACCCCGAATATGTCGAAATTGCAAAACAACGGTTGGATACACTCCGCATGTCCGACCATAAATAACATTCATTAACCGCTACTGCAAGTAGCAAAAAATCAATCAAAACCATGAGAAATTTGTTTTTGGCGGCTATGGCTGCCCTGGCATTCCTTGCCTCCTGCTCGACGCAGAACGATGAGATTCTGGCCTCCACCGAGGGCGCTGTGGTGCACGTATCCTTTGCGGATGACAATGGCGCAGATACCCGTGCCTTTTTCGGAACCACGGCCGCGGCCGAAACCTGGGAGAAGGCACTGAACTCGGTAACGATGTTCGTTTTCGACCCCGAAAACGACCTGTTGGTAAAACGGTCGTTCTCGGCGGCCGAGCTTTCGTCCAAGAAAGCGACCTTTTCGCTCCCGAATGTCACGCCGGGCACGACGTGCGAGTTTTACGCAGTAGCCAATCTCGATGCGGCATCCGTAACGAGCAAATCGGCCTTGCTCTCCCTGCTGGAAGCGGAGGCCGCAAGTTACAACGGTACATTCGCGGAAGTCACCACGAAAGCCAAACGTACTGGAGGATTCGTGATGTCGGGGTCGGCATCGAAAGCGGTCGCCGCGGCAGGGTCTGCCACGGAGGTAGCCATCACCCTCAAACGAACCGTTGCGAAGGTCGCCGTTCAGGCCGTGCCCTCGTCTTCGTTCGGAACGCTTTATCAAGGAGCCGTCCGAGTCAATAGCATCACACTCTCCCGCGCTGCTGCGCGAACCCCCGTTTTCAAGAATCAGACGCTCAGTACCGGTACGATGAACTTTTCCGCAACCCAAAAATCCAACGTCGCAGCGGGTAAATACCAAAACCTGTTCTATCTCTATGAGAACGGCCCGCTGGCTACGGGAAACCGCGTATTGCTTACCATCGACGCGACCTATGACATGGACGGTGATTTCGCCACTCCAGCCGGACAGTCTCCGATGACCTACGAGGTGGAACTCGACGGAGCCTCGGGAGGAACTATCGCCCGCAACGGCTACTACCGCGTGGATATTACCATCAATGGCCTGTCGGGCAGCGACGCGACGCTGACCATCACTCCGGCCGAGTGGGAAACTCCCGTAACGCAGACTATCGAGGTCGGCGCCTGACGACGGTCTTAGCAGGAGAAAGCTCCCTGAGCGGAGCTTTCTCCTTCACGCTTACAATTAAAACGACGAAACAGATGAGTACGAAATTATGCAGTTTGTTGATGTCTCTGTGCCTGCTGGCGGGATGTCAAAAAGTAGAGTTACTACCGCCGGAAGGAACGGCGGACAAGGTTATGCTCGATATTGCGTTCTGCTGCTCCGATATGGATGGAACGACCCGCATACTGGATGCAGCGGATGAGGAAACAGTCGAAGACGTCAATCTTTATCTGTACCACCGGCAGAGCGGCGCATGCTTTCGACGATATGTCAGAAGCGCCACTCCTATCCGGCTGCGGCTGCCCAAAGGGGAATACGATATTTACGTGATAGCCAATTACGGTACAGCAATGGGCGAACAATCCCAAACGGATGTCGAGAATTTTCAGTTCGTTCTTTCTGAAGAATCCGATTTCGAGGACAGCGGCGTGCTGCCCATGAGCGGAGATTGCACTATCGACCTCGACGGCAACAGGGCGATTGAGGTGGAACTGAAGCGTCTGGTGGCCAAAGTCGATGTGAAAATAAACATGGCATCGAACATTACCGACAAAATAGCCCTGCAATTCGTCCGACTGGTCAATGCTCCGACCACGTGCCGCTATTTCGGGACGAATACTCCGACGATGAAATTCATCGACTATGCCGACAGAGAATGGACGGAAGGGACGAACTACTCGTTTTATGTATTGGAAAACCGTCAGGGTGTCAATTCCGCCATCACCAGTCCGAAATACAAGGGCGGCGAGAATGCTCCGAAGAACGCCGCCTATCTGCATATCAAAGGACATACTGATACGAAAGCGCTGGATTACTATGTGTATCTGGGCGAAAATACGACGACGGATTTCAATGTAAACAGAAATTCACATTATACCCTCGTCATCGACGTCAAAGGCATATCGACATTGGACTGGCGCGTAGAACTCTCGAATGCGGACAGAATAGATGTGTCCATCACAAAGGCGGTACGTTCGACAACGACCTACTTGCCTGTGAACGAATCTTTAATAGTCGGTTCGGACAACACGCTGGAGGTATCCGTTTCGCTGAGTAAACCGGCGAAATGGGATGTAACGATTCCTATACAGGGCGCGGTCCTCTTATTAAACGGCAACCTGTCTGTCATACCGGAATCGGGCGGAGCGGACGGCAGCATTGTTTTTCATCCCTATGCCCGAATTACGGTTCCGCGCGGTTCGACAACAAAAACGCAAACCTTTTATCTGGAGATGCGTACACATCGCGGCGACAATCCAACGATGTTTTACAATCATGTGACGATTAGGCGGTTTATTACGAATCCTGCCGACCGAACTATTTACCGATGCCTGTCGGATGCTTTTGCAGTCTCGGTCGGGAAAACTGTCACGATAAAGGACTATCCGGCCTCTTAAATCCGGGTCTAATCGAGAATTAACGATGAAAAAGTTATTTATAGCTCTGCTGTTCGCCCTCGCAACGGGTGCTACGGCTTCGGCACAATACACCACGGTTCGGACGAATGTGCTGGGACTGGCTACCGGAACAGTCAATGTCGGAGTGGATGTCGCAGTCGCCGACAAATGGTCGGTAGATGTATCCGGCTATTGGAACCTCATTTCGACCGAACGATTGCAGTTCAACGTACTCGTCGGAACTGTCGCTGTACGCCGCTGGCGTTTCGAACCGCATGTAGGACTGTTTTACGGCATACATGCGACGGCGGCAAAATACAAGGTCGGCAATACCGGCAGGCGTTACTATGGCTGGACGGGAGGGGCCGGCGCCTCCGTCGGCTACTGCTGGATGCTCTCGCGCCGGTGGAACTTTTCTCTTGAGGGAGGATTGGGCGTATTCTATATGCGGGATACGCTATGGCATCCCGATTCATCGTCGCTGGAGGATATCCTTTTGCGGCACTGCAAACGGGTCATACTCGCCCCCTCGAAAATAGAAGTCGCTTTTTCGTATTTATTCTGAAAAAAATCTGAGCTATGAAGGTATTGTTTTTTAAATTGTTCGTCTTGGTGTCGGTATTCATGCCGCTGTGCTCGTGTGTCGAAGTGGAGGAATACGACGGTGCAGCAGCCCCCATCAAGACCCCGGTAAGAATAACTGCCGATTGCTCGACCGTTGCCATCAGTTGTTTCCCCGCGGCAGCGACCGTCACGAGAGCAGCCGACGCCGAGACGAACCTCGAAGACGTGAACATCTACCTGTTCAACACGAAACTGAATATCGCCAAACATTATTATGTGACCGTCTCGGCATCCAACCGGGTGACAGTCACGATTCCGAACGGGGAATACCGAGTTTACATCGTCGGCAATTACGGTCGGAACCTGGGGGAACAGACGCTGTTAGGATTAGTGAATAACACGCGGTTTTCAACGAGTGCCGAATCCGGCATTACGAACAATGGCAGGAAAATGCCCATGAGCGCGCAAATGAGTGTTGTCATCGACAGGAACACGACCTTGCAGGTTCCGTTGGAGCGGTTGGCTGCAAAGGTCACATTCAACATCTCCATGTCTCCGGCAATGGCCGCCGACTCCAGAATCGTGCATTTGCAAATGTATAACTGCACGGGCGAAATGGGATATTTCCAGAAAGGCCTCATGGGGCCTGTGGGCAACGGAGGTATCGAATCCTACACCAAGTTCGTTCCGGGAACAAATGCCAAAAGCGTCACCAGAAGTTATTATGTTCTTGAAAACATGCAAGGAACGGTCAGCCGGATAACGACGCCCCGCCAACGGTCGCGTACCAATGCACCGAATCGTGCAACTTATTTGTGGCTCCGCATTGAACGCGGTATGAAATTCATCGACTACCGGATTTATCTCGGAGAAAACGATACAAACGATTTCAATGTCTGCCGTAACACGAGTTATGTATATAACGTGACGGTCGAAGGAGAGAATAGCGCCGACTTGCGCGTATCGACGGCTAAAATAGTCATGTACAGCAACCGGCCTTCGTCAGGGCAAGGGGATTACAACCATTTCCGTCAATTTGTATGGGAGGACCAATTCGCTTACTGTGAATTGGAAATCACTACGGCGAACAACGACCCCAGAAATATTTATTCGGTTCGGTTCAACAGACTGGCCGGAGGAACGTTCCGCGACGGTTGGTATATCCAATACTACGACCAGACCACTACGCCGCCCCAATATGTGACTATCAACCAGAACGAGGATCTTCAGGTGCTCAAGGGGAACGGCAAGGCCGTCGTCATTTTCCGGTTCTGGAACGGTTTTGCCATTTCGCCGCAGACGTATGACAATTCCTTCCTGTTTACAATCGAGGATATGTACGGCTACACGAAACAGATTACGGTACGGACGTCCCTGTCATAAAGTTTTCGATGTATGAAATACGCAATCATCATTTGTTGTGCGGCCCTTCTTGTTGGCTGTTCGGTCGTCTCGCATCTGGAGCGGCGGCAGAGCCGGGCGGAAGCGGCCTATCCGCCGCGCAGAACGGCTCCACCGCGCGTTACTACCCATGTCCGGTCGGAAGTCAGGACAGATTCTGCGAAATACTACCTCGCGGGCGTCGATACGGATGAAAACGGCGAACGGATAATGGCAGAAACGATAGAGGAAGTAGTGGTCGTGGCCCGTTCACGCACCGTTGCCGAGCGTAACGGTGCTGTCAGCGTTGATTTCGTCATCACCTTGCCGCGAGAGATGCAGGGTAATTGCCGCAGCGTTAAAATAACGCCCGTCCTCCATCGACAAGACGGCAAGAGACCGTTGCAGGAACTATCCATCCGCGGTGGCTTGTTCAGCCGCGTACAGGACAGGAATTACTGGCAATTCGAACAATATGTGCGTATCTTTCGACCAGACGCCTACCGGGAACAAAAGGCTTTCGAGCGATTCGTAAAATGGCCCTACCCGGAAGGAGTGCGGTTGGATTCCATCGTCGAACGTCCGAAAGAGATAGCCTATTACTACACGCAGCAGGTAGCGACGAAAGGAGAAGGCAAGACCTTGCGGATTACCCTGCACGGCCAAGTGGAAGGATTGGACGGAAGCAGTTATCTGCTGCCTGTTTCCGATACACTTCAATACAACATATCGTCCATGCTCTCCTTCATAGACCGCACACCGCGATACGTTACCCGTGTTATCGAAAAATACGCGGTCGTCAAAGCACGGAATTACCTATGCTTCAGGCTGGGTGACGCCTGCATTATCGACACGCTGGGCGATAACGGCGAGCAGTTGGCGCATATCGAAACCCTGATGGAACGCCTCATATCACAAGCAGAGTTCTATGTGGACAGTATCATCCTGTCTGCCTCCGCATCGCCCGAAGGCCGTATGCAGACGAACGAACGGCTGGCCCGGGAACGTGCCTTCGCATTGAAGAAATATTTGACGGAACGTTTCGGCAAGGAAACCGATACGCTGATTACAGTACGGTGGATTGCCGAGGACTGGCCGGAGCTGTCGGCCCGCATACGAACCGACCGGAAAATTACGAACCGGGATGCCATACTGAAACTTATCGCTGCGGAGAGGAATCCCGACCGCAGGGAACAGACCATCCGACAGAGGTTTCCGAAAGACTACGCCTATATCAAGTCGGCAATCTATCCGCAGCTCCGGGCCGTGAACTTTAAGTACGACCTCCGACGCAAAGGAATGATAAAAGATACTATTCATACTACGGAACCCGATACGCTGTATGCCGAAGGGATAAGGCTTTTGGAGCAACGGCACTATGCCGAAGCGGTACGCATTCTGGGGCCATATGAAGATATAAACAGCGCGATAGCCATGCTCTCCGCGGGCAGCGGCAAGAAGGCATACGATATCCTGTCACAAATAAAGCGGTCCGACACGACCGAATACTTGGCAGCCATCGCCTGCGCAAGGCTGGGCAGAATTGAAGAAGGACGGAAGCATTACGAGGAAGCCTGCCGCATGAACGAGAATCTTAAATACCGGGGCGACCTCGACCCGGAAATCGGAAACCTGTTAAAAGTCAAAAAAGAATGAAAAAATCAGTGGTGAAATGCGGCATCATCGCCGTGACGACGGCTGTACTACTGTGCAGTTGTATCAAGATACATGAAGATGTATCAGAAGAACGTATAGGACGCCCCGAATACGATATCGACATGTCCAATCCGGCATGGAAGCCGGACGATAACGGTACGGACGCAGGTGGAATCGAGGTCGGGAAATAACGGAACTTTAGACGAATATCACATGAAAAGACTGAAAATATTGCTGTTGATGGCAGCCGCATCGGTATTGTTATCGGCATGCGACAGTCGGCTGGATGTCCAGCAGGCATATCCGTTCATGCTGGAAACGATGCCCGTACAAAAGCGCCTTGCCGTAGGCGAAACCGCCGAGATACGTTGTACATTAGTACGTGAAGGGGAGTATGCCGATGCCCGCTACACGATCCGTTATTTCCAGCCCGACGGCAAGGGAGAGCTGCGGATGGACGACGGAACGGTGTTCCTTCCCAACGACCGATATCCGCTGGAACGCTTCTCGTTCCGCCTTTATTACACCTCCCGCAGCGACGACCAGCAGACCATCGACGTCTATATCGAGGACAACATGGGACAGGTAGTACAAAAGAGCTTTACGTTCCAGAACGACAGCGATACGGGCGGCGAAGAGCAATAGTTACAAACGAACTTCAGTGCCCGGCAGAAACCGGGCATTTTTAATTTGAAAACCTTATGACAGAACAGGAAAAAGCAGATATCGCCTTGCTCGAACGGGGCGGACGAAGACATAATATGTTTATGACCCTGCCTTTGGAACGGCGTACCGAGGTAGTCTGCAATTATGCCGTCGAGAGTGACGGAGAGAATATCCGATATGTCCCCCGCTATATGCGTACCGAAAAGCTGTGTTATACGGCCGTGCGGAATTGGGATTATGCCCTCGACTATGTGCCGGAAGAGCTGAAAACGCCCTCGATGTGCATGGCTGCTGTCGAACGTTACGGCCCGGCGCTGTTGTTCGTGCCGGAAGAGCGCCGAACAGAGGCCCTGTGTGAAGCGGCAGTGAAAAACGACGTATGGGCCTTGCCTTCCGTTCCCGACCGGCTCAAAACGGAACAGATGTGCATGGATGCGGTAACGAAAGACGGCTGGGTGTTGGAGTTCGTGCCCCAAACGATGAAAACCCCGCAGATGTGCCGGCTGGCCCTGAACGCCCCATTGGCCAAATTTCGGGAGAACCGGAGCGTCCTTCAATTCATTCCCTATGCCGACATATGTCTGGAAGGCATAAAAAAATACCGGCAGGAAGGCGCCGATATGGTAGGTTTGTTGGCAGACATCGAACCGGAAGTGATGGATGAACACATTGCCCTGTACGGAGTTCGTACCGACCCGTCGTGCCTGACGGCCCTGCCGGAACGGTGGAAAACAAGGATGGTATGCAAGGCGGCAGTACGGGAAGACGGGATTATGCTGCACGACGTACCCGAACATTTACGCACGAAACGTATGTGCGAGGTGGCCGTATCGTCCAGCATCCATGCCCTGCAATATGTACCGGAGGCATTGCATACCCCCGACCTGTATAGGGAAGCAATGGTGAACGACCCTGCTGCCATTCAGTATTTCAAACCGGAACTGCTGACACGGGAGATGTGCCATGAGGCATTGTATTCGAGCTATGACCTGCGGGTACTTCGGTACATTCCCTACAAAGAGATCCACGAGCAGTTGTTGGAGCGTTGCGAGGGATACTCTCGAACCAAACATTTTCTGGACAGTATGAATCCGGACTATATGACCCCGAAACTGGCGGAGATGATCTTTGCCAAAGAGCCGGAGTTGTTTTTCAACATTCCCGAAAAATGCAAGGACAGGGAGTTGTGCGAAACGGCTGTGCGCTACGACGGCTCATATTTACGGATGGTTCCCGAAATACACAAAACACCGGAATTGTGTATGGTTGCCATACGCCGCAGCCCGTTTGCCATACAGTTTATCCCGGAGGCAATGAAAAGTCCTGACCTTTATATGAATCTGGTAAAAGAGAATCCGCAGAATTTATACGGAATACCCGAAAACGACCGGACTTACGAAATGTGCAAAATGGCCTTCGACAACACATATGGGAAGGATAAAACCGATTACAGCGTCGCCGGTGCGCTGACAGAACCGTCGATGGCTCTGCAAATGGTTCGGGAGCAGGATAATCCTAAAACAATCGACTTTTTGATAACTGTAATGCGTCCCAAAGCCATTTCGGAAGAAGTAGCGCTGGAAGCCGTCCGGAAAAACGGACATGTCCTGCACCTTATACCGGAAAACGTCATTACGCAGCAGGTAGGCGAGGCCGCCGTCAGGAATCATCCGCAGGCGATTCAATGGGTTCCCCACGGCATACGCACGGCGGATATGTGCCTGTATGCCTTTAAGAGCCATTCCGAACTGGATATTTACACTCCGGACCGAATCAGGTGCGAAGATAATGTTTATGTATTCGCCCGAAAGATGGACGAGCTGCTCCGCCAGCCGATTTCCTACGACGACAGCAAACGGCTCTACGGAGGCGAAACGATCCGCTTGCGGAACGTGGAAACGGATATCAAAATCTTCGAGAATTGCGAGGTTCGCTACGACCGTAAGAATGAATCGCTGACCCTGCGGAATCTTACGCCCCGGCAGGAGCGGACACGCCCCGTAAAACCGCAGCGCAAATCCTCCATGAAACCGAAATTCTAAAACTACGATTGAAAACAATAGTGATGAAAACGACAGAAGAAAATAGAACGATGAACCCCGGCGACCGTCGGTTGCCGGGCGATGTCTACATGGTGCTGACGCCCGAAGGTCGTCCACAGTTGATTTCCACGAAAGATACGGTATTCAATCGGTTCGACACGTTCCTTGACGACTATACGAAGTTCGTGAGTATGAATGTGATTTCTCCGAACAGCTTTATCGTCCGATACCGTTTCGAGAATCCCGCGAATATACCGGTATGGAAGCCGGATGAGGATATGCGGGAATACTATGCTCGGCTCGATGCGACAATCCGTGAACAAAGATTGAAGCCTGTGGACATTCGTCGGCTTTATCCGCTGTTGTATTGCCGGGCAAGGGGGCTCAATCCGCTGCTGCCGGAAAATTCCCTGCAGGCATTGAATAAGTTGGAGGAATATCGGTTTGCCGCACTGCGCTATTCCTGTTTTGGCGAACATATCACAGGAAAAACATATACGGGTATTGAAACTGACAGGGGGATGTTGTTGTTCGATAATACGGAAAAGGGAGAACTGCTGCAAAAACGGTATAAAGATTTTTTTGCCGATAATTTCTTCGACCCCCGGCTCGATGTTACGTTTCTCAAGACCATAGAGTTAATTCCGAACGAAGCCCAACGGACAAAAGTCAATCCCGATATTGCTCTCGATATGCTTTACAGTACCGAACCGGAGCCATTCGGCATATTGCAGGCTGACTATTATACGGATATAGAGGAAACAGGTATTCATACCGAATGTGAATGTTACGATATGTCCGCGACACTGGCCAATTTCACGGCCATATCCCTGCATGATAAAGATGAGCTGCCGAGCTTGACGGACGACACATACAATATCGGCTGCCTGCTCCGCCTTTCTTCTCCGGAATGTAAAACTCCGGACATAGAAGATGAACTGCCCAACCTTTTTTACTACGGCGAATACTTCAATCCGTTAAGCGAACGATTTGCGGAAGCTGCTACGAAAGATGAAAAAATGCAGGTCATGGTATCGGTGCGGGAACTGGCCGGACGGCTTTTAAAGCGGGATTTTCCGAATATCAGGCGGCAGCCTGCGGTCGTTCCGGCTACGAAAAAGCAGTGCAAGGCCACGGACTTGCCCCAAGCAGTTGTACGGCAGGTATCCGATGTGGCTGAAAGATTGGCGAAACTCCCCAAAAAGAAAAACGGAATAAAGCTGTAAAGACATACCTATAAACCAACGGACGCAATATTTCCCGGCGTCAGCTATCTGCCCGCCGGGAAATTTATAATCTGTATTAAAATACTAAGAAGCAAATTACAAACGCCGTCTGGGATATTTATATGCCATCCGGGCATATCGTCTCCTTGCATAATAAGCATCCATCTGTTTTCTCTCTTTTTCCCTGCGTCGTTCCCGCTCCAGTTTCTCCATCCTTCTTTCGTCTAAAAAACATTGCATTCTCGAACTCCATTCCCCGCTCATAGCTGCATTTATAAATGCTTTTCGTGATATTACGGCAAATATGGCTTCAAATTCGTTATCATCGGGGAAAAGGCAATACAGTTTTCGTCTCCTTTCATCGACCGTATCGGAAGATTCATCGCCCAAAAAATCGAAAATTACCGGAACGTCGCTGTAGAGCCATTGACGGGGGAAACATTCATCAGCAAAATCATGTTGAAATATTCCGTCTCTTACTTTGTGAAATTCTTTACTCGCTTTAACAAAGCGGGGATAATCTCTGGTTAAACGTGTTCCGTCCACTACCCACACCATGTTTTTGTAGAATTTCTCCCGCGAAATACGTTCCTCCGGTTTAATATGCGAATGCTGAAACTCAATTACAAGACCATGTTCTGTGCGCACATCTGCAATGTGCAGTTCTCCGGTCTGCTTATCGGGTAAAAATATTTCCTGCCATTCGACTGGGAATTTGTCTTTCCAGTTACGGTGCCATTGTGTTTCCGGCTCCCACCAATTATCACATATCTTTGTATTGCGATGCGCCCAGTGATGGACTTTTTGAGTTCCGCATTTGGCAATAACAGGAGCCCCACAACCCGGACATATCGCATCTTTAATGTCGGGCGTAGCTTCAACATGTTCATTATTAAATAGCGCAAAACGCATATACAACCATATTACAATTTTACTGTTCGTGTTATAGAGACAAAAGCCAGACATCGGACCTCTTGTAAGTTTCTGTGAGTTTCAAGCCTATTCACAACTATCCTCCGAGGTGTCCTATTCAACATTTCCCTAATTTATAATTCTTCCTCAACAACCATTACTGTCGATAATAATTCAATACCGAAATCTCGTGCAAGTTGTATTTTATCAACGCCCCACCGAAGGGCCCCGAGTGTCTTGCTGCCCACATTTGTAATAGGTAACTCATAGCGGTCAATATACTCTTGTGCAAAAGATGTAATATAGATATCTTTATCAAACCATACTTTAGAGAATTTGGGTGTAATATTATTTACTTCTACATACCAAGGCCATCGAGACGTCTTATCTCCGGTATGAAGGGCTGTGTCACTTAATACTTGAAATATTCCAATAATTTTTCTCGCCCCTACTCCATAGGCTATCAACAAGTCATTTTTGCGGACAGCTTTAGGACGTCTCGCAAAATATTGCGTCCTTTCTGCCGAGTAGTCCCCCGTACAAATCGGATGTTCCAAACTACCGATAGGTTTAATAAAAATTCGGATATTGCGACTTATGAAATTTAGTTTAAATCTCTTTGAAACAATAATATCCTTGATATTGACACCTGACGGTACCGTATGTTTCGATGCAGAATGTTTCAAGACATATGCATCTACTCGCTGTTTGATTTCATGGAGCATGCTGTCTGTCAATTCATATTTGGCAGTACGTTTAATTGTTTTTTCGATGCTCTCAATTTGCGGCTTATCATCAAAACAACAACCCCATTCGTGATTTCTCTGCAATCCATTGTCCGTAATATTTGCAGAAGTTACAAGTGCACCAATCGGTATGCCTTTAGATTTGAATATATAGACTTTACCATGTAGAGCATCATTTATCAAAATAGAATTTTGAATACCCGACTGCCTTGCCTTTTCTTTGAATGAGAATAATGAATATGTTTTGGTTACACTCTCTTCTCTTTTTAAAGTCGTCATGAAAGTTAGAGATTTAATAGTGCCTATATTCGCCAACATATCAAAAAAACTGCTAAAATCCGGGAAACAAAACGGGCTAACAATAATTATCTCATCGGCAGAATGTGCTAACTTTTTAATCACGGAATAGTGGTTGTTGGCTGTTGTATTATCAACAATATACATAGTTGTCCAAAATTTAAAATTCAACCTTTATAAAGATAACAAATTTTCTCTTACAATCATCATTCTAACGAGTAAAATTCGTAATAGTTATGACTGTACACCCAAAAACGGCGGTTTGCAAACCGCCGTTTTTGGGTGTACATAACATCTGTCTGTTCCTCTTTTTACGCCGGACACATTGAAATTCGCATAGCTGTGTCAGTATGATAAAGTGATGGTAACAGCCGAACATATTCAAAAGCCGTTTTTGCCCTCCTTTAGCTCCCTGCAACCAACCGCTATATAAAAAATCGCCCGGTTCCATTTTGTTATAAAACAGAGGCCGTTTATTTGTATATACCGAAATTAGTCAGTACACCGCCTTGCCTTTCTGTACAATAACAGCCCGAACATTGCAAATTCCGGCACAAGGTATCAAATTGCTTTTTTGTAATTCGGGATATGATTATTGCCGTGGGGTCGAACGGGCAGAACTCGACCTCGTATTTCTTTTTCAGCATGGAGAAAACTTTGGATGCCTTTTGTTCCCTTATATTCCGAGTTTTCATCGTCGTACAGTTTTAAATCAGTTCTACATCCGTATTATTGATATTGCCCCGAAATATTCCGTCGCAACTGTGCTCCGGACTTCTTGGGTCGATTCCGCAAGAGTTTTGCAAGTTCCCTCTTTATAGTTATAAATACGGTCGGTGTTATGGGCGGCTTTTGCCGCCCCGATTTTATTTCAAACGGATATGTCCTTTGGCGACGACCTGTCCGTTCTGGACGAGTTCTATTTCCCCGTAGGCAAATCCCATATCCCCAATAGCGATGCACTCGATATATTCGTTATACTCTTTAGCATCCGGGATGTTGCGCCCCGTAAGGTTGTTGAAAATCATCGAAAGCGAAAACTCGCAATTCGACCAAAGTACGGGTCGCCCATTCTGCCGGATTTCTTGGGTCGGGTTTTGTTTATTCGTGTCTTTTCTCATAGTTTTGGATGTTATGGGCGGCTGTCGCCGCCCCGGTTATCATTATTGCAGTTTCTTTAATTCTGCTACTATCCCGGCCAGTGTGCGGCGTTCCCTGTCATCAAGTGACAGGACAAAATCGTCGTTGCTGTACCAGCATCCGTTATCGCTGCGTGTTGTAAAGCAGCGGTCGTCGGCGGTTCTCAATACGGCGAACAGCACGGCGAGTTGTTGGACGGAGAGGCCGCTGAGCGTAAAGGTGCGGTTGCTTCTGCAATAGTCGATTTTCATGGATAAGGAATTTATATTTATGCGACAATGCGCTGTTGGATAAGGGGCATATTGTCGTTTACAAGCCGCACGATTTTGTCGTGGTACTCCGTTTGTTTGTTGCATACGCCCCGGCTTTGAATAACCCGGAGTTTGGAGAGGGACACTTCTACGGTTTCGATGTGCTTTCCGTCAATGGTTGCCGAAAGAATAAGCGAATCGGCTTTTTTATAGTATTCGTTCGTGCCGACGCAATGGTGCATGGCCTTTCCCTCCATGATGATTTCTTTCACACTCTCCAACACCCGGACGGCGATTTGCCCGTCGGTGAACATAAGGCCGAAGAATTTGGCTTTGGCTCTATGGTAGGCGCACTCTTTTTGAAGATATGCGGAGAGGTTTTCGGCTATTTCCCGTTCGGCTTCCCTGCGGGCGATTTTGGCTATACAGCGGTCATGTTCCCGTTTAAGGTCTGCGGGGCATACATATTTGGGGCTGTGCAGGTCTTTGCCCAATGTCCGCAAAGCGTCTATATAGTCGCACCATGTCGTTGCATCCGTGATTTTATAGCCGTTGCGGACGGTGATACGGATACTCGGCCAATACTTGTCGAATCTCCGATTGCTATCATCCAAATACAGTTGCAATAGGCTGTCTTGCCCCATTTTGAGCAGGGATTCCGCCCGGTTATCTGTGAGCAGGACACGGAGTAAGGTCGTAGGGTTCTGACCATATAATCCGCCTTTATATCCCGTTCGTTTCAGTTCGGGGATGAGTTTCATACGAGGGTATATATCATCCGTATAAATTTTGTCATATACCCACGATTCGCCGTGCAGTTCCAAATCGGAAGAATAAATCCACTGGTCGTAATACATCGTGCCCCATACCCGGCTCCGGGCGAAGGTGCAATATTTGCCGTCGGGAGCTATCCAGCGTTGCATGATTTCATGACAAAAGCGGTTCAACGGCCTGCCGATTTTGGCATAGTAATTCACCATAAATACCCGGATAACCTGTAAGCCGTCGCAGGCGGTGATGTAGGTCGCATATTCCCGTTGCTGGAATTTCCGTTTGCAGGTGTCCTCGATGCGCAGGCGTGTGCGGCAAGCGGGGCAAGTACAATGTTGCTGTTTAGTATCGTTGTGGAACACCTTGCCACAGTCGAGGCAGGTTACGACACCTTTTCTCGTGCGCCGACCTACCGATTCGATAACTTTGGTATAGGCCCAGCGTTCCTGTGCCGGGGTCAGCGGTGGCAGTTTCTTGCTTGCTTCTATGGCTTTTTGCTGAAATTTATTCTTCGGCTTCATGGTGTATCAAGTTAAAATAGTGATGACTGGGTGGTTGTTTCGGTCTTCTTGGTCTTGTTCTTTCCCTGCGTAATTTTCCGGTAGGCTTCCTCCGTTGCCTTTTGCATGGCTTGGCGCCGTGCTTCGGCCTTTTCTTCCTCGGTCAGTACAATAGTGTGGTTCACCACGACATTACATTTGAGGGGCTTGCCGATGTCGATGTCGTCCTCGTCGTAGTAATGCAGGGCGAGCGAGTAGATTTCATCGTCCGCGAAGCCGTTGCACCCGCTTTGCTTCACGTAATTGAGGATAAATGTTATACAGTCGTCGATGTTCTTCTTCGGGTTGGCGTAACGGAGTGCAAATAATTCGTCCTCCTGCGCCCGGCGCTGTAAATAGCTTTGGATTGTCTGTTTGAAATAATCGGTTGCTTTCATGGCTTTGTGCTGTTTATGAATTAATTGCAGTATTTCCCTCGTTTTCGAGAAAAGAGAGATAACCTTTAATGGCTTTTCGGCATCCCGTAACGTCGGGTGCGGCTTTGCCTCGAAGTCGGTAATACCATATCGTCCTGTTCCTGTTCAATTCGGTTATGCGCTTGCGGAGCATTCCTGCCGTGCGGATGTGTATGGCGAATCCGTCCCGTTTGGCGATGCTTATGAACTCATCGCCGGTTATCGTTCCTCCGGTTAAAAAGCGGCGTTTACACTCGTCGAGGCGTTGCCGCTCTTCCTGTTCCTTTCTTTGTGCGGCTTCCTCATCACGGCGGCGGCGTGCCTCATTCTCTGCATCCCGTTTCTTCAACATGGCTTCGCGGGCCTGCCGTAACGGGGCTGTATCCTCTCCCAATTCCTCAAACACGCGAATTTCCAGCAGACGGATATACCGCCCCTCTGCGGCCTGCTGTTTTACATGGTCTGTCCATCGCCTGCGAAAGTCGATAAGACAATTTTTGTAATTACTGTCGGCAAGGCGGTCGCGATTGCAATACTCCGGGAGGAAATACACGCCTTTGATTGCGAACACAATCCCGAACATATCGTTGGTGTCGATGCCGCAACTATCCTTGTGGATAAAGGTCGTATAGATATTCTCCGCGAACGGGGTCAATTCCTTATGGCGATTGATGACATTGTTGCCCGTATGGTCGTACATGATAACTTTTGTTTTCATCGGATTATATGTTTGGTTAATGATTCGTTTTTGGAATATGCTCCCCGGATAAATGTTCAACATAGCCAATACTCAATATCCGCATCTGTAAGGGCGTAGGTTGTCTTTACGCTGATGAGAAACTTGGCGTGCGCCGCTCTGAACCGGGCGTTATGTGCCTGCAAATCCCCCTGTTGCGGGTTGTCCTTTTTCCATTGTTCGCAAAATGCCATGTCCGCCTTTAGGAATTGTATAAACTGAGAGAGTACGGGCGGTTCCGGGATGCCATCGGGTAGGAAAAACACGCTTCCGTGCAGTTCCCCCGTGTGTGGGTTTCGTGTGAACAACTGCGGGTTATTGCCCAGCCAGATATAACTGTCCTCTATGCCGTACCGCTGTGTAATGGCAGGAATATCTATGGCGGTATGAAAGGAGAAAGGGTTCACTTTGACCGTATCGCGTCGGATGTATTCGCCCTCTTTAAGGACGACCTTTACACCGGGTTGCGGGTCGGTTTGGTCGATATATTCGTTGAGTGTCATGTCGATTCGGTTTTATGGGGGGGGGACTTGCCGCCCCCGGATTGGATTACTGTCTTTGCGGATTACTTGATAAGCGT